>OJVL01000006.1_pt1 | contig 251255 bp, 244 predicted proteins | sample 1600201 | NCBI WGS metagenome assembly OJVL01 (sample SAMN04436629, study PRJEB24849) | human gut metagenome | biome: human gut; feature: NICU; material: stool | host: Homo sapiens | place: USA: Saint Louis, MO | collected 2010-01-09
TATCCGTGGTTGGATCACCGGCATACAACAGCTTAAAGTTATTCTGCGGAGAGCCGCGATACTGAACTGTAACGGGCTTCGCTACCTGCAACTCGCCACCGGTCAGTGCGGTGTTTGCCCCTTTCAGCAGGGTGCGCGTCACGGAGTTCCCGTAGAGGTCTGTAATAACCAGCGTTGTTGCACCGGTATTCGCCACCACAGGCTCAAACGTTATCTGAGTACCGTCACCCAAAGAGCCAGGGATTGTGATTGATACCGCATCAGGAGTAGAGGTATCACTTGTCACTGTGGCTTTGGAATACGCATTCAATAAGCGGTTTCTGTCTTCCGGGTTGGTCAGCAGCCGAAAATCTGCTGAAGCGAAATTGAATTTAACGAGATACGTATAACCCGCTACCAAATCACCAGCCGCGACGTTCGAACCGTTATTCTGCTTTATCTGGCGAGCGGTACCGCCATTGACTGATAGCGTTGGCGTTCTGGTCGTGTTAGTAGCGTTCGGAGTAAAGAGGAACACACGATCAGATGCAACAAGTCCAGGGATTGCAGATGCGGTACCGGAATAGGCATCTCCAGTATTAGCAACGCCAGACAATAACGCTACGCTATTTAATTCAAGCGTGGAAATTCTTGACGCAAGTTCAGCAGCTACTGGGCCGGATGCCACAAGGACGAAATTGTTGGCGGTTCCTGTGCGGAACTCCATCAGCACCGGTTGATTCAGCAAAAGCTCACCGCCCGTAAGTGGCGAATTGGCTTGTTTTTGAATGACCCTGTTTACCGTTGTGCCGTTGGAATCAGTGATATCTACCGTCACTGCCCCGGTGTTCAATATTGGAGATAAAAAATAGATTAAACTGCTATCCACCAACAGTCCGGGGATAGTGATAGCAATGGTATTAGCCGCACCGCTACTCACAGCTGTAGCAGACTGATATCCCGTTGGAATCGCCGATGGCATTTTCCGACCCGTTGCAACCAGCGTACCGCCGACATTCATATACTCAATAGCCAGATAAGCATCATCAGGACTGCGCACATAGGTTGTTGACCCATCCGGGATATTGACGATATCCGTCTGGGCCGCCTCAAGCGTCATGTACTGCTTACTCAATGGCACAAGGTTCTGACGAATCTCGTCATTTTTCGCCATGAATCCGCGCCAGGTATCCAGATCAACACCCGCGCGATCAGGCACGGTGAGAGCGTCCGAGTTCACCAGCTTATCCAGGCGCTCGGCATTATCGAGCAGCACCGCCGGAGAAGTACTCCCCAGCTCCGGGTTAAAGGCCATGTTTTTTGCTCCAAAAAAGGCGTTAGCCCAAACGAGGGTTTGAGCGAAAAGAGTTAATTAGGGGTTGTTATGGGGTATTACGCGACGTCGCCGGGGTATGTGGCGTCGTCGTACTGGTAGAAAATTTCTTTATATTCAGGTGCAGTAATCTGACAGTTGCTGTCACCTGATGGGGCAACCTCCTGGACTATCCCATGCCGCACACCCTTTTCACTGTCGCAGAACAATAACTTCGGCAGATCAATATCTGGGTCGTCCATAATCCAGTCGTCGGGATGCAGGTCGTCGTTGTACGGCACCGTGAGCGTGAAATCATCCACCCGCTGCGGCGTAAGCATTCGCGATGATGGACGACCGTTCTGAAACTGTATCCAGCAGCGGGGATTCGCGTAGCTCCAGTCCAGAGGCTCGGTAACGTGCAGCGTAATTTCCTGAAAGTCATATATCATTGCGTCAATCAGGCAACTTTGGGTTTTCCCGGTTGGAATGTCGTCGGACAAAATGATGTGATCACCAAAATCATGGCACCATCCCAGCATTGCAGTTGTAGCCGTATACGTCCGCCGTTGATGGAGATATTTCATTAACCGGCGCATCCCGATACGCCAGGCACGATCCGCTGTCATGACGACATCGATGGTGTAAGCCTCCGTTTTCCGGGGGAACGGATTTTCAGGCGTCCGGCACTGTACGGTCTCCTCCGCCCAGGTAACGGGATTGATGTATTTCACATCCACGCCATCAAAATCGTCCTCTGAAGGCACCCTGAATGATGTCTGCATTTCCTCGACAGTATCCTGGGGGGTGATGATTCCGGTCCAGCTTTTGATCCCTTCACGCCCGACGGAAAGTAAGCCGTCAGACAGCAGAAAATACCCCATGCCTGCTTCAGCTATCTTGTCGAAAATATCCTTTGCGGACGTGCTGTCACTGCTTGCCTGATGGTCAAAATACTCGCCTCGTGGCGTCCAGTAGTTAGCCTCAAGCATGTTAATTGTGGAAATGTCGATCTGGTCGTCGCTATACCCCAGACTGCGGGCCAGATGCAGGAATGCCCCGCTGATTGTCCTGTCACCACCGCCATCATAGTTTCGCGTGGCGACTACACTCACACGCTTGTCTGACTGCGCCGCCAGCTGGCCGCCGGTTTCAACCGTGATCCCTATTGTTGATATCCCTGCGTAGGAGGTCGGACGGGAAAGCAAACGACCTCTGAGAGCCTGCCAGAACATGCTGTCTCTCGCGTTGTTGCTCCCCTGCTCGTTGCGGCGGCGGCATCGAACCTCCACCAGCCCGGGAGAAGACAGATCAAAACGCTCTGTAAAACCGAGGCCATTAACGTTTTTAAGCGCGTATACCCCCTGCTTACTCGTCCACCCCGATCCGGAACCATATACGCGGTACTGAATTTCATACTCAACATGGCGAACCCGCTTATTCCCGTTGTTCTGGAATCCGCAAATTCCGTTTGGGAAAGCAAAGTTGACCTCGAAGGCGTCCACAACTTCATTTTGCGGGGAGGCCAGAAAGGGGCCGAGCCATGTTTCATTATCGTTAATACCAGACGCGGCAAAATCCACGACGGTACGGGTCAGAAAACCTGACCAGGTGTTGTCAACGGCACCGTTAACCACTCTCTGTACGGTCGCAGACGCTCCGTCAGTCGATGCTATCTGGTATTCGTTGCCTCGGTGAGCCAGGGAAATCCGCTGCGTGCCGTCCGGCAATCCGGAAAAGGCAGTGCCAGAATCGTATGACAGCGTCACGCTGGCTGTGACCGCCGGGCTTCCGCCACTGGATGCTGTACCGGCAGTAAACACAGGGCTGTCGCCAAAAACTGACGCGGGCAGGAATGATGACGTAATGGAACCGCCACGCCACGGGCTGGAGATTTCCACGATACGAATCACGCCGCCGTCATCCTGAGCAATCAACCCCGATCCGGTGAGCCCGCTGTTAACCGCCGCCAGCAAACCGGACATTGTGCCGTAGTCAGCAACCAGGGACAGGGTATAGGTGACGCCCTGCCAGGTCAGAGCAAACGTCTGGCTGGTTGTCGTAAAATCATACGTGGATGGCGACGCACTTGCGCGCAATGCTGCAGTCGATCCACCCGTTCCCGGAACGGCGTCCTGGTGAGGGGTATACGTGGCAATCTGCAGATCATAATCGGTGCCGCTAAATGTCAGCGTTACAGGCATACCATTATATGGCGCCACTTCTGCCACGGCGTCACCTGTCAGAACGTTAAAACCATCCTCAATCGATACCTGATAATTCACCGGCGCTTTCAGAGTGACAATTGCACCCTCAATCCAGCCAGGAGGCAGCTTGTTCTCATCTTCATCATCATCGTTGTCATCATCGACATCGAGACCTGAAAACGAAACAGATGCACCGCTGACGGTCATGGCATCAGCAACGATATCACTGGCTTCAGGAGCAGTCTGAGCCATATCCAGACCTGACCCGCTTGATGTCCCGCCAACTTCTGTACTGTTGAACCAGACCTCGCTGCGACGGTCCCCCGCCACGTTATCGCCCGGACCATAGCTGGTATATGAAAAGCCATCGCCTAATGGCAGAGCAGGAGTTTCACCTACCCGAAAATCACCGCCGGTGTAAGAGAAACGTCCATACCCGAGGCAGACAAACATTTCGACCGTCATCCGGGTGGGATCATTGGGGTCAAAGCGAGTGACCGGCTGCACCAGGTAATCCGGATAAATTCTGTTTCTTCCAAATACTTCACGCACAGGATCGCCAAGCTTGGCTGTATTCGCTTTTGCCGGGTTCAGGTCCAGTGATGCTGAATTGCCTGACAAAAACCCGCCCAGCTCTGGTTTCGGGGCGAAAAACAGCGCATAGGCCGTAGAGGCAATAGATACGGCAACCGATACCCACACGGCGATTTCCAGGCCGGTTCCATACGGGATCGGGTAAATCCGCACATCGCTGTCTGGCCGCAGCAAACATAGTGGCCATTCCGCAGGTGGAACAGCCCGGCCGTCCAGTTCGACAGCAACAGGATGCTTTCTGTCCTGCGAGTAGCTCGGGACATTCCTGGTCATCCACTCATGCAGGGTCATCGCGCCATGTTCGTGCGTCTCAAGGGGTTCACCCGGCAGCCGGGACGGATAAAACTTTATCGTCATTGCCAGAACTCCACGCGGTTAAACCTTCGTATGAATCGCGCCAGTGGCAGAAACGTAACCCCCGAGCCTGGATTACATTCCGCGACCTGCAGCTGGTTATCGAGCATGACAACGATCCCGACATGGGTAACCGTTGAGCCGGAATAGCAGGCCACGCCAGCACCTTCGCAGGGCTCGCAGCGTTGCAGGGAAAGCATCAACCTTCTCGCCTCCCGGTCAAGGCCTCCCCCGTCTTTGGTCACTCCGGCGAAATCGGGCCAGAGGGGTAATTTCAGATCGCGCCGGATTTCATTCACAATGCCAAAACAGTCGAGTTGCGGGTATACGCGACCGCCTTTCAGCCAGGTGACTGAACGGTATTTATCAGCGTTAAACATGTTTGCCTCAGATTAGTAACGTAAGCCAGGATGTTCTGCGAGGTTGTAACGTTTACGGGGCCAGGCTGTTTTGAGGATATTCATATAGCCCGCCGTGACCTGCACTGCTGTCGGGGTCCAGGAGCCGGATTTGATATCGAGCGTATACGGTGATGATGCCGGGGAAGAAAGATCGGATGAAATATACCGCCGGAATGTCAGCGTGGCTGATTTCATTTCATCCAGAACTTTATCGATGGCTCCCGAAACGACACCGTCAATATTACTCAGGGCGAATTTCAGATCCTGCGTTCCGTCCGCATTACGCGCTGGCAGTGCAATTTCTATCGCGCAGGCTTCAAACGTCGCCGGCTGACCATTTTCCAGCATCACGGAAACGTCATCCCAGCCACTGGTTAGCCAGTAGTTATCATCGCCTGCCGATATCTGCAGCGTATCGTGAATAACCTCCGATCCGCTGCTGGCATATAATCGCTCAAGAATTGTCATGCTTCGGCCACTCTCTGTTTAGCGCAATATCCAGTAACGACTGGCCCGACAGCCATTCCGGATAATTTCCCCAGCCTGAAGGCGGTAACGGACGCTCCCATAATTCCAGCGTTGCGCTGTACTGCCAGTATTTTGGCGCAACCAGCGTCGGCCCTTCGTAAATATCCACGAACCTGGCTTTATAGGGCTTTACCCCGATGGGGGTCTGGAGTTTCAGATAGAACCATGACTGGCCATCTTTAAGCGCATCCCTGAAAAAAGCCTCAAATACCTGCGCCAGCGCATCAGTTTTAAAAATCCATTTAACTGATGCCTGGGTCGGTGTTGAGGTGTATCGCCTTCGCTGCTGAGCGCGACCGGACGTCATTTCCGTTCGCAGTATCGGTGATATGGGCTTAAAACCGTACCCGTCCATCAGCGGCATAGGCAGGTACTCATCCGGATAGATAATATCCGCCATTAACTTTCCCTCCGGGCTGGTTTATCGTGGTTTTTTTGGCTGTAGATTGGAGTAAATAGCCCGGCCGAATTTCTTCTGTGGGTTATTTACCTCGGCGGTTAAGGTGTTAACTATCCGCTGTTCAAGAGCATCATTTCTTCGCTCTACAGCCTGCATCGTTATGTCATCGGGTTTGCCGGTGAACGTGCTTCGTGCGTCCACGCTGACAGCAATCCGTGGCTGTGCCTGAATCTGGCTTGCTGCGCTCTGTACCGCAGGGGACTCACGACCTACAGCACGAACCCCCAGCGAACCATCAGCACTACGGGTTAGCGGCATGATGGCTTCTGGCCCAGCTTCACCGAATACACCAGCCCCTTTTGCAAACGCAAAATACTGCGGAGTGCTGTATACACCGCCGCTGTATGCGGAAAGTGAAGGCGAATCGTAGACACCACCCAGAGCATTAAACGAAAAATTAGCGCCAGCGCTCTGAATGGCCGTCCCGGTGCTGCCACCTCCCCCACCTCCGCCAAGAAGACTCCCGAACATTCCACCAGCCCCACCGCCGAACGACGCCATAATCGCTTTGGTGATTAATGCCTGTGTTGCCATCTGGATCAGCGTCTTAATCACCGTTTCACCCAGAGAGCTGAAGATATTCGACATCCCCTCTTTGAACGAAGTCGCACCAGTCAGGACACTGGTCAGGTTGTTGGAAATGGAGTTCGTGGTGTTATTGAGAATCTCGCTGGTCGCTGATGCTGCCATTGAACTAAGGTCAGCAGCCTGATCGGCGTAGTTCATCAGTGAATCGCTGATCCCAGCCCGCCAGTCTGACTGCTGTTCATCGGTTTTCTTGTAGTAGTCCTCCTGAATCTGGAGCCGTTCAGTAAGCGCCGCCTGTAGCGCTTCCGTTTGCTGTTTGTACAGGTCCTCAGAAATCTGACCTTTGCTGAAATCCCGCTGCAGGTCCCGCTGCTGCTTGAGAAAATCAGTGCGAATATCCGCCATTTCCTTCATGCGGTCGCGGGCCTTATCCCCCATCCCGGCACCAAGAAAATCAATATCCCCGCGATCACGCGCAGCAGCGTTGCTGTCAGCCAGCCCCTCACGGAACGTTTGCAACTGTTCAGCAATGTTTTTCTGATCGATTAGTGCAGCATTTTGCAGGATCATTTCTTTTTTGGCTTGCTCAAGAGAGGCTAACTCCCCCTGCGTCACCTGATATTTCATTTTAGCCAGTTCGGTATTCTGGCTTCCCAGGGCTATTTGTTCCTGCTGCTGTTTAATAAGGCGCTTGTAAACGTCCTCTGTCTTTTCAGCCGCTTTAACCTCTTCGCTTTTTGGCGCTTTCCGGGTGGGCTTATTGGATTCATCGTTTTGCCATTTCGCCAACCCCTGATTAATAAACAGATCGCGGTTAGTTTTAAACTGAGGTTCATCCTTGAGCCCTAATTCGTCAGCAGCATAACCTAACCGGGCTCTCTCTCTTGCCTCTCCTTTAAGCTTCGATAATTCAAGGTCCTGCCGACTTTTTTCCAGTGCATTGGCTTGCTGTGATGTTAAATCAGCCTGAGGCATTCGCATTGGAACGTTAACTAATCCTTGCCTTTCCATTAAAAGCTGATTTCCCAATCCAAGCAAACGGTTAACTTCTGAATACTTACCAGTCATCAATATTAGACTCTGGTATTCAGCATTTTGCCGCCATGCTCTTTCTTTTATAAGATCGTTTCTTCTTCTTTCATTCTCCTCAAGTGCCTTTAATATATCACTGGATTTTTCTCGCATCTGACGAAGCTTGTCTTCTTCTACGACAACTTGCTCGGTCAAAATTGCAATAGCCTTTGTAATATTTAAATCATTTTCTTGAGTAATACCTGGCTTGCTTCTACTTTCATTTAAATCATTTATTTGTCTGTTAAGGCTTTTTACGCTCCGCTCTTGTTCTTCGATTAAGCGCTTTTGCTCCTGCATCGCCTCAACCGTTAATTTACGATTACTATCTACCTCAGGTAGAGTCATTGAAGAGGTTTTTTCTCTGATTTGATCTATTTGGCTGGCATATTCCTGAGCTGACTTCCTTGCTTGTTCCTGGCTTTGATACATAGCGTACCATGCGCCAGCACCCAGCATAACTAACCCGGGTATACCACCGACCAGCCCAAGAGCCCCGCTCATCAACCGGGTGCCGACAGAAGTAACGCTGTTAAGATTATTTTGAGCAGAAACCCTACCAGAAATATTACGGCTAAGCGCCGCTTGCGCTGCGGCAAGCTTTCTTTCAGCAATAGCCTGTGCATCGGCATTTTTTGCAGCTACAAGCCCCGCCTGAGCCCGCTCCAGAGCTGTTCGTGCTCGTACTTTTTCTGTAGCTGTTCCGGTGGAGAGAGCTGTTGTCAATCGACCTTGCGCAGCAGTAACCTTGGCTTCTGCGGCCGCAACCCTCTCCTGTTGTGCCGCCTGAACATCTGCACTTTTAGCACTCTGAAGAGCTTGCTGGGCACGATAAACAGCGGCGCGGGAAGCGGCAACAGAAGATTGCGCTGCTTTTTCTTGAGCGACTGCAAGGGCTACCTCAGATTTTGCCGCTGAAATAAGTGCGCCAGTAGCACTGCTTGCGCTGGTAACAATCCCACCAAGATATCGGGCTAATCCGATCCCAACCAAACCACCAGCAGCGGTGGTAATTAGTGACATATTATCTGCTACGTCACTGAGGGCCCCGCTGACAGCGGAAGATGTAAGAGAATCCAGCGTACCTGCCAGCCCATCAAGACCGCCAGAAAGTGCATCTGTCGCGCCAGTTGCCTGGTTCACCCCACCAACCCATGCCATAAAAGAGTTAGTGACTTTTTGCATTGATCCAGAAACTGTTGGTGGCAACGAGGAAAACTCCCCCTGTAATACACCTAATTGACTGATCAAAGCTGGTACGACTTTATCAATGGTAAGTTGCCCCTGATCAGCCATTGCTTTAAGGTCTTTTCGGGCAACGCCCATACCAGCAGCCAGGGCGCGGATGACACGATCACCAGATTCGTTAACCGCGTTAAACTCTTCGCCACGCAAAACACCTTGAGCAAGGGCCTGACTGAACTGGGTAATAACAGAACCGGCTTCTTCTGTGCTTGCACCAGATAGTTTAAGTCCTGTTGATACCGCTTCGGTGATTTTGAGCACTTCATCTGAGCTGTAGCCAAATTCACGCATTGATGCTGCCGCGCGTGAAAATAAATTAGCGTTATCAGTAAAAGCAGTGCCCGTACTCTGGCTAATCGCCATTAATCGGGTCTGAGATAAAGTAAAATCATTCGTAGACACTGAGGCTTGTTTAAGCCGTGCATTCACTGAGTTCCATTGATCAGCAATCTGAACCAGTTTTCCTGTAGCAAATGCTGCAGCCGCAGCCGTAGCTGCTCGACCAGCAGAAGCAAATCCATCGGTTAACTCGGAAAGAGCCTTTTGACTTTCTTTCGCAGCCGCAGCAGCCTGACGCCCACCATTTTGCATGGTTTTATAATAGTCTTGTCCCATGCGTGAAGCGCGGGCGATCTCAGTCTGAAATGATTGAGAGTTTGCTGAAACCTTAATGATAAGTTCACGCAGGGTTGCCATTTACTACCTCTTTAAAATAAAAAACCTGCCGAAGCAGGTTATTTTTTATAATCAAACAATCTAGTTTGCATTCTGGTCAATGAAATCCCTCATAATTTTAGATTGATTGCATAACTCTTTATCTGTTGACATTCCTGAATCTTTAGATTTTTGACAGTAATAAAAGTAATCATCATTCTCTTTGGCGTATGATATAACTTTATAAAAAGCTTTCACGCACAGCGATGGATCTGAGTGCTGAGAACAAATGGTATTTGTTAGCTTTTGCAGTTCTTGTGGTTCAAGAATTTGCGTTGCACTAGCTGCTGATGTGATAAAAATAAAACCTAATAATAATTTTTTCACAAAATTCCCCTTTTCATTGGCAATAGGGAATCCTAAACCGTCACGAATACGTTGTCACTGAGAAGCGGCGAACAAAGCGGCCTCTAAGCCTGCAAATGGATCGCCGCTGTCGCTTGCCTCGTCCTCTTCTGCGCTCCACTGAAGCTGTGCGTCTTCAATGGTGACTTTACCGCCCTGCGCCCCGTACATCGCTGAAACCAGCTGAGCATTGAGAATATCGCCACGGATATCACCGATCGGGCTGATACGGTCGTATTCAGCCCACATCCTGAATTCGCCGACCGTCATGGTTTGTCGCAGTTCGCCCAGCGTGCGGCCCATCCGGAGCGCCAGCGCCATCAGAAACTGCATGCCAGGCATTTTTACTTTGCTTTGGCATCATCCGCATCACGAATGAGATCAAGCGCCTGTTTCAACAACCGGGAATGGACAGGGCCATAAATTGCTTCAACCTGTTCGGTGTCATCGACGGTGAAAACGTACTGCAGGTCGCTATCCAGCAGAATATCAATGAAGAGTGTGACATCTGCCCGCATCGTGCGGAAAGCACGTTCTGAAGGGGTCAGTTCTGGTACCTCTGGCGCTTCCTGCCCTTCCGGTAGTTTGGGTTGTTCCGGGCTGGCAATCCCCTGCCAGCGAATCCAGGCTTCAGCAGATGGTTCACGAATGATAACTTTGGCGTTTTCCCACTCCGGAACGGTGACTTCTTTTTTACGGAAACCCGCCATCGGGGCCAGTGCCAGCGCTTTAAGATTCTGTTTTGACATTAAGTTTATCGCCGGTTTCCCGGCGCTCCATTAACTGATGGTGACAGTGTGGTCAGCAGAGGTGATAACGGTGCCATCGGCATCAGTAACCACGCAGGAATAAACACCCGCATCGCCTGATACTGCGCTGGCCTTATTAAACGTTGCGCTGGTCTGCCCGCTGACGGTGGACGAGCCCTTTTTCCAGACGTAGGTATAAGGTTCTGTGCCGCCCTGAACCACCACACTCATTGTCAGGGCGCTTCCGGCCGCTACCGTCTGCGATGCGGGAAGGTCTGTGGCAAAAGACAGAATGCCAGAGGCGTCAATGTTGGTTGGCTTTCCTTTCAGGCGCAGGGAGAACGTTGCAGCAACAACACCGTTGGTCTGTGAATCCCAGGTATGCTGACGAACTTCGGCGCGGAACAGGAAGCCGTTTCCGGAAGGGAACACAACCTTAAAGCCGTATACGCCGTCATTATCGTAAGCAGTACGCAGCGTATCCTGCGCCGGGTTGCGGTAGAAGTTACCGGAGAGAGACATCTCAGACGGTGCCGGGAGCCCGTTGATATTCTCCGTTTCTTCGGAGCATAGCGTTGTCACGTCAATATCGTTTTTCTGACCAGCGGTAAAGCTGGCCTGTTTAATGGTGCAACTCAGGTTGAGCCAGGTCGCCGATGCCAGCTCTTCCTCAGTGACCGGCACTGACGTAATCATTACTTTCGTTTTTTGGGCGCGTTCGAATAGTGCTGACATTGCAGCCTCCATGAATGAAAAAACCGCCAGCGGCGGTCAGGTTGGATTGATTCCAGTCAGGCAATGACCGTTATTTCTAGCGTTGCCCGATGCAAGTGGGTTGTAGTGTCGTAACCGGGGATTTTTGTCACCTCGGTAGGAGAAAGCACTTCAAGCCGGGCAAGAGCCTCAAGCCGCAACGCCCTGGCCTCATCGTTAGTTTCGGCCCACACATCTACCTGAACGTGCAGCGTCGATTCGGCCTGCCCGCAGAACACATCCCCGGATATGTCAGTCGGTATCGAGAAAATGATGTAAGGAGCGGCCACAGCGGGTAAATCGTCGCTGCCAAGCGGCACCACATACGGATAAACCCGCCCGTCTGCCAGCGGCGACAGCAGGTCATAGAGATCATCTTCTGTCATTTCGCCAGCACCTCATCGATAGCCTTGTTCATTCTCTCCATCGCTACCTTTGCAGCCTCTTCCTGTCGGGTATCAAAAGCGGGGCGAACAAAAGGATGTGCCGGGGCCGTAGATGTTCCCAGCTCCACGAAGCGCCAGTAGAAAGCATTCCGCTTGTTGCTGGCCTTCATGGTGTTGTCGCTGTTCCCCGTTCGCGGGTTAACGCCACGAATATGCACCCCCGAAGAAATTTCACCGCGTCGGCGGCTTTTCTGGGTGACGACAACAACGTTTTTCTTCAGCTTCCCGGTTTTCTCATGAGCCCTGTCAATCACTTCCTGCCGGAGAACTTCAGCCCCGGCGCGGGTCGAATCCCGGAGGACTTTATTGTTTTCAGCCTTGCTGAGGGTCTGCAGGTCTCGGGCGATATCCTGCAACCCGGAAAAATCCAGATTCACATCGATCATTTTTCGGTCCCTTGTTTGCAGAGAATTTCCAGCCGGGTACCTTTGATATCCGGAACCGGAGGCCCGGTAACGTTAAGAACTGCGCCTTTAAACGGGCCGGTCCGTACCTTCAATCGGGATGTGGCTGAAATATCCCTGCGAAAGCGCACCCAGACCCGTATTGTCGCATCAGCATGCTCTACGCCAGCGGCTAACAGCTCACGACCGCTTATCCCTTTAACCTCGGCCCAGATAGTTTTCCCATCTTCCCAATTTTCAACGGGCTGACCGGAAGGCGTTCTGGAGGTTGTGAAGTTTTGAATGGTGACCCGGTGCCGTAATCGTCCTGCCTGCATAAATTCTCCTACAGCGGAATATAGCGGTACGGCTCTATCAGAGAGGTAAAGCCGAAGGGAATGCTGGCCTTGGCCGCATCTGTAGCTTCTTCCCTGTTTTCATACCAGTGCCCAACCAGCAGCATCAACGCCAGTAAAATATCGTCAGCAATCAACAGCCCATCAGGATCAGTTTCCGGCACTTCATCTTCATAAAGATTACGGTTAATGAAGTTCTCCGCCTTACGGCGCGCAGCTCCATAATAGAGCATAAGCGACTCGTCTTCCGTTGTGTCGTCGATATCGATCCGACACTGAGCCCGTAACTTCTCAATCGTTGTGCTCATGTATTTCCCCTGGCCCGCAGCGAACTGCGGGCACAAAAAAACCGCCGGAGCGGTGGAGGTTGACGCTGATTATTGCCTTAGCCGCCAGATGCCGGTTTACCCACCAGCGCTTTGATAGCTGCCGTGTCTTCCAGTACGCAGTCAAAACGGTGGAATGCCAGGAACGCAGTCTGGTCATATTCTGCGTAACGCTCCACCAGCCGTTTCAATGTCATGTAGGTGACGCGACGAACGATGAAGCGGTTAAAATCACCGAAATAGATAAATTTATTCCCGGCACCGAGATCGGCGATCCCCTGATCCACTACATAGGGGACGTTCAGAACGGTGGCGGGGGCGCCACCGATAATAGAAGGTAACCAAAGAGGACGCCCCTGGTTGTCCTCCATCTCTTCCACTACCTGAAGGGTTTTATCGTTAAAGGCCCAGCGAATTTGTGGAGCCGTGCGATAGGCCGGATCGACAGCATGGCGCAACGCATTCATCTCTTTCCAGGTGAACGCACTTGCCGATGCAGTATTCACGGTGCCAGTAACGGATGCTGCAAGACCCTTGGGCTGAGTTGGCGTACCAGCACCAGTACCCTGAATCAGATATTTTGCCTCGCCTCGGCCAATACGTTGGGCAATTCGGCCAGCCAGGTAGGCTTCAATATCTACCCCGCTATCCTGCAGGAGCTCGTTGGATACTCGGATGATTTTTGAAGAAAGTTTTTTGGCCCCGAGAACAGCTGTACCGAAGGTCACATCACCTTCAGAAGCCGCCGAGTTTTCGGCCAGAAGTTCGCCTTCTTCTGAGGTGCCATCAGACGTTGACCAGGTAATATCCTGCCCGTTAGACGTGCTCAGGATTTGGGCAACGCTGGCGATACCGCCGTATGCTTTCATTGCATCAACGATTTTGTTCAGCATTTGCGTCGGAACGGTATACCCGCCTTTCTCGTCAGGTGATACGCCCTGAGCGCGATGCTCTTTTACGGCCTGACGTTCTTCAGCTGACAGCTCAGAAAAACCCTGGCGTAAATATTTATCAAACGCCAGCGCACGCCGTGATTCTGCCTGAGCTTCTGGCGTTCCCTGATTCTGGCTTTGCTGCTGGCGCTGTTCAGGCTCATTTTCATCGATATAGTCCTGATCCTGGCGACGCAGTTCCTCTTCGCGTGCAATACGCTCATCAAGGGAATCAAGCTCTGATTTTGCTGCGTTCCACTGGGTACGCTGCTCATCAGTCCAGGGAGAGTCACCAATTTTGTCATGGAGTGCGCGCATATCTTTGGCGATGGTGTTACGTTTTTGCTTCATTTCATGCAGTTTCATGGTATTTCCTTACGCGTTAAGAAGGGTCAGCAGGCGCTCACGCGCCATTCGTTGATTAATGGCGTTCTTTAGCGCACCGCCGTCGCGCGCCTCCTGCCAGGCTTTCATCGATCGGACGCCGGAATCGGCCTCCTGATATGCGGGATAGGTCACCGGACTGACATCAAACAGCCGGGAAAACTTCGATATTTCACGAATAACTACCCCTTCGTCATCCTCGTACCAGTGCTCGCCATCACGGGCGACGCGAAAGGCAAAGGACGACTGGTTAATGTCACCGCGCAACATCGGTGCCAGAACCAGATCGCGGATAGTTTGCGTATCCGGCGCTGTAATGTCGTAACGCAGGCCGCGCTCATCGACAGACAGCGAAAGTGTTCCGGCGGCGCTGCGTCCGAGAATAAAATTGGGATCATGGTTAAACAGCCCACGTACATCATCATTCAGCACATCGTCAAAGGCTCCGGGCTTAATGATTTCACGGAATCCCCAGAGAGGTTCAGAGCGACTGTTAAACACCGATCCGTAACCCAGAATGCGGGTCGGTTCATCGGTGCGTTGTTCCGCACGAACCTCCCCGCTATAACAGCGCGTTTCACGGTCATTCATTGGTTTTTTCCTCGTCGGTTTTTGGCGCCTTAAAATCGTCTGCCGGGTTAGCCGCGTTAACGCTCACCAGCATTTTATCCAGGCCGTCTACCGGGTTCATATCTTCGAAGGCTCGCGCCTCGTTGCGGCTCATCCAGCCATCAGTGATCGCAAAGTGGTAGAACTGAGCACGCTCCTGCGGGGTTCCGCGTAACAGGCCTGTCAGGTTAAACCGGACGTAATACCCGGCGGCCAGTTCTGCACGGGTAAACAGGCGGCGATTGAGTTCCTGCTCCCAGTTCGTCACCCACGGCATGATCGTGTAGCGGACAAACTGAATGGCTTGCTGGGTAATGTTTGAGAAAGTGGCTTTTTCGAGATCGTTAATCATGTGTGCCGGAACGTTGAATATTCCTGCAATCATCGACCGGTTCAGCTTCGACATATCAATGATCTGGGCATCAACCGGGGAAACGGTGAGCGCTTTGTAGTCCAGCTCTGCCGGGAGAAGCATCGTTTTATTCTCCTGGCTGCGCAAAGCGGCAGTGGCCTTTTGCCACATGCTTTTTAATCGCACCCAACTTTCGTCGTTAAGCTGGTTTTTTACCGAAATAATGCCCGCTGGCCGCGCATTACCGTTGAAGAATGAACTGGTGTATGCCTGCCCGCTCATCCCCATACCGATTGTCTCGGCATGCTGCATGATTGGACTGAGCCCCATTTTCTGATTATTCCCCAGCGCCCGGATATGCACCATATCGTCAGGATTGACGGCAAACGCCCCATCTTCGTTGTAGACACCATAGGTGTAGCGGCCGCCTGTGTTAAGCAACGTTGTTTCCCATGGCATACAGCATTCCAGCCCGGAAACCTCTCCACGGCGGGAGCGCTTAACCCAGGTGTAACCATTACCCCAGCCCAGAATGTGACGCTGCTTTAACTCGCGCCATTTATAGCTGGTCTGCCACATGTTCGGTTCATCGTGAAGCAGGTAAAACACACCGTGATCGCGTGCTGCTTCAACCTTGTTATTGGTTTTCCGCATAACATGCAGTGGCATCTGAGCGATATTCGAAGAGATAACGTAAATACAGGCATACACCGCAGCCAGCTTCATCGCTGTTTCCGGGCTGACAAACACGTCACGGGCAAAAATGTTATCGGTTTCTGCCGATTCACCCGTGATCGGCGTGGTGGGGTTTTCCAGTGGTTCACTACGGAACAGGGCATCAAGCAGCATTTTTCCCCCTCATTGCCGCCACCAGCGCAAAAAGCAGTAGCAGGCTACCGGACATCATCAGAGACGGCGCCAGCCCGAACTGCAGATATACGCCTGCAGCGAGCGAACCAAACCCGGTAAGCCCGATAGCATCAGTGATTAAAGTTTTCATAGAAGTAAAAGGTCTTCGTCAGGGTCGATAGTGGACAGGAAGTCAACTTCACCACCACCGTTAACAAGCAAGCGACTCATCGCAATAAACATCGCGACAGGTCCATCAATTTTGTTTTCAGGCGTGGCCTTGTTGGGGAAAATATTCTCGTTTTTGTCTGGTTTGACGGTGACGTTGGACATCATCCAGCTCATCACCGGGTTGCCGTCGTGATGAAAACGTCCGGCGTAAATTTTCGCCTCGACTTCCTTCATTGCTTCAGACAGGTTTTTTACCGTCTGAGGGACTTCAACAATTGGTACACCTTCAGCTGCTACCGACAAAGCAAACTGAGTGGCACTCCACGGGTCGTATGCAAACTCGTTCAGCGAGTCACCTCGCGCCCATTCGATCGTTTCCTCTTTAATCACTGCGTGGTCAACGACATCACCATCGGTAAATTCAAGGAATCCAGCGAGATTCCATTTTCTGTAAAGGTCTGCCTGCTGCCTGGAACAGGCTTCCAGCCGCCCTTCAGGTATCCAGAATCGGGAGCGGACATAAACATCGCCATTTGGAGCGAGCCAGACTTTAACCGCAGCTGAAATATCAATTTTGTTGGAAAGGTCAACGCCAAGCCACATTGACCAGCTGGCAGAAGTTGAAACTTCCCATGAATCACGGCATTTTTCCCATCGAGCCATATCCATCCATGCTTTTTCACCCTGCACCCAGATATTGAGATGTTTGGTAAAAAAACCGACACGTGCCGCGACCTGCTCTTTTGCCTTTTTGGCAAGACGGCGCATGTCGTCCCATCGCTTACAAACACCCAGACCGGGATTAGCTTTCGGCCAGTTTGCCTCGTCGAAAGGATCGTCACCCTCATCCAGGGTATAAATTAGCGCAAAATAGCTGTCATCCTTAATTGAAAGTGGGTCAGGGTTATCAAAGTTCTTCAGAACCTTGATCGCATAATCACGTTGCTCGTAGCAGATACCTTCTTTATTAAAACCCGCAGTAGTGATTGCAAAAATAAGGGACTGCAGGCGCGCCCCGGTCGCCGTTTCCAGAACTTCCCAGACGTCACGGGTTTTATGTGCGTGCAGCTCATCAACGATCCCGCAGTGAATATTCAGGCCGTCGAGGTTATTCGCATCACTGGCTACAGGTTCGAATTTTGAGCCCGTCCGCTCCTGGTGAATATTCAGCTTGTTACTACCAAACAACCGGCCCAGTGTTTTCGGTGCCAGCTTAATCATGCGCTTCGCATCATCAAACACGATGCGGGCCTGATCCCGGGTTGTTGCGGCGGAATAAACCTCAGAACCACCCTCACCGTCTGCACCTGTCATATAAAGCCCGATGCCAGACGAAAGCGTTGATTTGGCATTTTTACGCGCTACTTCGTCATAGGCGGTACGAAAGCGACGCACAAACATGGGGTCGCCATCGTCGTCAAGAATGCTCTCAAACGTTATTTCATCTATCAGCGGGACGACAAAACCAAAAAGGTTAATCAGGATGAAGGTGTGCCAGTCCATCAACTCGATCGGCTTGCCGGTCAAGTGCCCCTTCACATGGGGGACGAAGTTATAAAAATCGAGAACGTGCTGGGCGCGGCCTTCATCAAAATAAACACCGCGCTCCGGGCCGTGCTCTAAATCATGAAAGAACCGCTGGCACGCAAGACGCACCAGTTCGCCAGCAACGATATCGCCAGATACCACGCGCTCGGCGTAGCGGAATCCATCTGCAACGGTTGCCATTCATCATTTGCGCTTTTTAAGAAATTCTTCCAGTGGGTCGGCTTCTGCCGGGCCTTTTGCACCAACCTTTGATCGGCTGGCAGGTGTCATGCCGAATTCACTCAGCATCGCTCTGATTCGTTTCCACGCATCAGCCTTCATGACTGCTGCGGGGTGCGGTTTTATCATTCTGATTTCCCGCTCCCCTCCTTCGTCTGAATCTTCTTCGCTGTAGACGGCATAGGTGTAACCTTCCCGATCAAGCGTGTCGCAGTGATGCCGGTATTCAACATAGGCTTCTATCAACAACTCCAGCGCTTTAGCATCCAGCGTGGTCAATACGCCGACTGCATCAAGTTCATCACCGATACGCTTGAACCAGTACTTACCCTGCTTATCAAAATGTTTCGGTATTGGGGGGACCCCTGACGGGGGTTTTGGCTCGTTCTTATTGATCGGGCGTTTGGATGGGTTCCCCTTCACTAAAGCCAGATGTGTCGGGGTTTTCGGTGGTCCTGGCATAATCGAAAACTCCTATTAATCATCGGATGGGGGACCCCAAAAAAAAGTTTTCTAACCTGCGGCGGTGTGAAAAAAGGTTAGGCGGCGGTCCTTTGGGCCTTTGCCATCAGGGATTTGACCCGCCCCTCCCTGCTGTCATCCAAATGGGAATTGATATCATTTGAAACGTTCACGCCCGGTTTTCGTTCTGTGACAGGGCCAGCACAGGCTTTCGAGGTTCGAATCATCATCGGTACCCCCATGAGCCTTGGCTTTGATATGGTCCACGGTCTTAGCTGCTACCGCACGACCGTTGCGCAGACAGTTCTGACACAGGTGATTATCACGCTTAAGGATGCGGGCACGCTTAATATCCCACTGGCTACCATAGCCGCGCTCATGCCTGCTCTTGCCCTGCTGATGCTGCTGCCAGCCTTCATTACGATGCTTCTCGCAGTAGCCTGAGCGGTCGGTGGTTGTGCCTGCGCATCCACGCTTACGACATGCTCGGGGAATTAGTGCGGGCATGATTAAGTCCTTATGAGATTTGCATTATCACAGGCACTCAGTGAATGCCTGCTGTAATGCCTTAGCTGGACGGCTCAGCGCTGGTATCGAAGAGCGGCAGCGCTTCAGTTGCTTCCTGTACTGCTTTCATCGTCTTTGCCACCACTTCAGTCTCTGATGTGACACGGCTGTATTGCTGGATGAATAGCTGGTACTTAAGCGGGCTGTCCTGAACAAATTCTACAGCGAGTTTTGCCGCCGCGGTGTCGTAGTTCAGGGTTGAAAGCAGGTTGAGACGAATCTGCTGAGCGTCGGTGATTTCGACCATGTCGTACCTCTATGCGATGTGGGGAGCATTATCGAGCCACCTCTGGAAGTGGCTCTGTAATGCCTATCACGCGGTCATTTCTTAACGCTGTCCGGCATCACCGCGCCAACAACGCCAGCCAGTGCTACGCCGCCAGCGATGACAGTTTCTTGAATGCCCGGAGGCAGCTGGTAGCCGAAGACACCGGCAATGACCAGGATAATGCCGCGCCAGGTTGACGGCTCTTTCAGTCGATTAATGAGATAGTTCATAGCTTCCCCGTGTTTACGATAAAAATACTTCTCTCTCTTCCTTGCGGCGATTGGTTAGTCCAGGCATGGCTTTCCCGCCTGATTTATTCCACCGAAGGAACTCATCAGCTGCGCCTTTCACATCACCGGCATTAAGCTTTTTCATCAGCGTTGAGCTGGATAGAGCGCGGGTTCCGATGTTGTAGGCCAGAGACACAAGTGCGTCGTACTGGTTCTGGGTTACGGAGACTTTAAGCATCTTGCTCACTGCCTGATCGAAGCTCACAACACCAGTGCGTAACAGTCGCTCTGCTATCGTGTCGTCAATTTTCATGCCTGGCTTGATTGGTCTTCCGTCAACTTTCCCGGTCCACCCATAACCGATTGTCCACGGGTCGCCGCCAGTACCCGGATCCGGGTATGCGGTTAATCGACACCCTTCAAATCGCTTAATCAGCGCGATGCCGTTATTGCTTATCTGCATTACCGCCTCCGAAACGATTGCCGACATAACCGGACAGGAATGTGCTGAGCTTCTTCACGCCAATAAAGCCAATGAAGCCACCGATCCCTACAGTCAGGGCTTTTGGTACATCAAAGTAATCAAGCGCAGAGTAAGTTGTCAGCGCCAGAGCGCCGCACATCAATCCTTCAAATAAGGTTTCCTTCCAGCTACTACCTGAGTAGGCCATTCTCAGGACAGCCATCACGATTGCCATAATGACGCCACCGATGGGCACGTCACCGCGCCACCAGGACGCAAGGATCTCGCTGATGTCCGCCCAGCCATGCGGTGTGTTAGGCATCTTCATAGTCTCCACCTCCGAATTACCCGGGGTGATGTGTGTTTGAAAAGGGTCAGGCTTCACGGGCTGGATTTATCAACAAAGCACGTCGTAGATGATTCCCGTGAGCCTGAAATAGAAAAGGCCACGCGAGTGCGCAGCCTGTAGATAGTTGCCGTTGAGTGGCGGCTTATTTCCCTGTTTGATATTGTTAATTTGCCAATAACCCTACAGACAAGGAGATTAACGTGTCTGACTACCACAACCTGTTACATGTAATCAAATCGCGCGTGTGTGAAAACAGGAGTATGTCTCACTCCGCGTATTATCCGGGTAGCATGCAGGACAATCAGATCAGAAACAGAACAGCGCTGATTTATGTCCTTGAAATGATTCTCCATCAGCATAGACAACAATATGGCACTATTTTTAATCCGCTTGAGGAAAAAGCTGCGTTGCATCACCTCATCTTTATGAAAACAAAATGGCGGCCGTCAGAAATCAGGGAACTGAAGCTGGAAGATGCTCTATTTGTTATCCAGGATGAGCTAAGGATCGAGAACATAAGCGACGAGGCTCAGGAGGCTTTAAGTTCGTTCAATCTGCCTTTAGCTGCTTTTCTGTTTGAGGACTTTCCAGAAGAGGACTGGAACTATAGGGAAAACTCAGCGTTCCTACGAAACCTGATGATGAAAGCAACCCAATAGACTTGTCGATCTCTTTTAGCCGTTCTTCAAGAACGGCTTTTTCTGCCACCAGACGGTTGAAGTGGGCGAGATGAGTTTTCTGTTGTCCAAGCCAGTCTTCAAGCTGTTGGGTGGTCATGCCCGGGTTAAAAAAATATGGCTGCTGCATAGCTTTCCCCGTGAAATAGAAAAGCCCCAGCGAGTGCTGAGGCTTGTTAATTGTGGTATCGCTCTACGACGATGTGACAGGGGTACTGATGCAATGCATCTCGCGAATACCCCTGTCGTATCGCCGGAAAGCAAAAACCCCGCAATGCGGGGTTCTCGTTATAATCAAATTGTCGCTTTTTGTCGCTGACGAGTGGCGCAGCTCTGCCAAGCATGAACGGATTATCTAATTTTTAGACCTGAAATCAACTACCAATAGCAAAATGAGCACTAATTGCTAAAAAAATTATTCAGACTCAGCTTTCAGGCTTTGCCTTGCAGACAGGAAAGTTTTCGCCTGAAATACCTGCAAGCACCAGTTAACACGATCCTTTGCCATCTTAAACGTCAGCCAAGGAGCTGCTCGCTCCAGCTCGCGGGCAATATCCGCAACTTTCTTACGAGTGGTATAAAAGCTCACCCCCACTATGTAGACCGGATCCGTTGTGTCGAATGCCTTTAACACACATTCCTCAACGAAATCCGCATCATCATCTCTTATAGCGGTATCTATTATGCTAGTAGTGGGTTTCGGCCATAAAATTGCGTGTGCTCTATTTAACGCATGCTGACCGCGATAACCTTCCTCCCTCGCCTGCTTAATTGCCGCAGTAAAGCGCTCAAGTGATTTATCAGACCAGCGTTCTCCTCTGATAACTCGCCAGCATTCATGGCTTCTTGGTAGTCGAGGTGCAGCCTCACCGCGCATGGTATCGCCCCATATGGTAAGCAATGATTTAATCCAGCCTGATTGTATGCCGGTCAAGAGTTTTGCCCGCCCGAGATAACGCTTATGTGTAGCCAGGGCAACCTCATTAAGAGCTGCATTATGTCTACGACGTTGCATTGGAGTCATGCTGTCTCTCCCCGGATCTGACAGGTGCGAATAAAGTTTTTGAGGATTCGGTAGTCAACTAATACAGTGCCGCGATGACGACAAAGGCGAAGTTTTTTCCAGCGGTAGCGGATGCGTTTAACAAAGAGCTGATTCATGCCACCTCCCGCTGACCGTAAATACACATTTCAGGAAGGTTTGCCCTTACAAGCGCTTCTGCGAATGGCGGCGGGACGGCGTTGCCACAGCGCGCGACCTGCTTATCTTTCGCGTACTTCACGCCGCGGTAGTCCTGGTCGATGATGTACCAGTCCGGGAATCCTTGTGCGCGATAGAGCTCATGCGGTTGCAGCATGCGCATTCCGATATCAACGATGCGGTAAGTTACTCCATCTATTTCCACCAGGCCTGTGCTATCCGGTCCGCAATACTCTTTCAGGAACGCCAGCACCTGCTGCGCGCGATCTTCGTCGTAATCCTCAACCGCCAGTGTCGTTTTAACCTCTCCCACATGCTGGCCGCCGGCGGTAATGGTTGGCATCGGCTCGTCAGTGCGCTGGCCATCGCGGCAGGTTCCGCGCAGCTTAACCAGATGAGAAGCGACTAATGCGTGGTGATCGACAGTCGTTACTGAATGCGCTGGCTCATCCAGCCCTACGCCGGCGCCCTGATAATTTCCGCCGTAGTGTTTCGCCAGAAATGCGGATACCAACTGCGATTTACCGCCGCCGCCCGCGGTGATTGTTGCGCTTGGTTCGTCGGCACGGTGTCCGATGCTGGCGCCGAACTGCCTGGCGATAACCGGAGCGACGACACAGGCGCGCGACTCTTTCAGGATTGTGTGGGCGGGCTTATCGATCGGGCGCGGTTTAGCCTGGTACTCGCTGCCGCCATTGCCAGCCAGGAACGGCGCCAGCTCAGCTTCAACGATGCCCAACGCATGCCCATTTCCTCCAGGGCGTTTCGACGTGCCGGCGGTCACCGTCGGTACCGGTTCGGTAACTGGCTGCCCGGTGGCGCCGGTGCGGAATTTTGTCAGATGAGGTACCGCAATTGCGTAGCCATGGGTTTTCGTAATCGTCTGTAGCGGATCGTCCAGCGCCTGTCCCCGGAAACAGTCGTATTTGCCACGTGTCGTTGTGTGATTGCACTTCACAATGAATGGCGAAGCACTTTCGATAACAAAGCGCTGCATACCGCGGGCAATCCGTTTTAGCGTATTCTCTGCCAGTGACTTTTTGCGACCGAAGATGCTCGGCGCGGGGATTGACCAGTCTATGCATTCCGCAGCTGTACGCCACGGCTCAAGCTGGCCCGCCAGCACGGCGGCAGACTTCGGATCCCCGTGCGTGGCTTCCGGCCAGACTATCGGTTTCCCGTCCCGGCGCATCAACATAAAGAATCGCTTGCGAATCGTCGGCGCACCATAATCACAGGCACGCAGTTCACGATATTCAACCTGGTAACCAAGCCCGGTAATCAGACGCCTCGCGTCTTTGCTATCAGGTGATAAGCCGAGGAAATCACAGCATTCAAAAAGAGCCGGGTGATCCGCAGGTATACCGTTGGATAGCATTCCAACAAATGCCTTGAAGGTTTCTCCTGAGCGATCAGGGTCTGGACGCATTTCACAGGAAAGTAATGGCCCCCACGTTTTAAACTCTTCGACATTCTCAAGGGCCATTGCACGGGGTTGAACATCCAATGCCCAGCGCAAAGACACCCAAGCCAGACCACGAATCTCACGTTTAACGGGCTTACTACCGCGCGCCTTTGAGTAATGAGTGCAATCAGGGCTAAACCAGGCGAACCCTACAGCCTTTCCTCCTGTCGCCGCTTTAGGATCAACATCAAACACATTTTCACAATAGTGAAGCGTATCTGGATGGTTAGTGCGATGCATGGCAACGGCGTTTTCATCGTGGTTAATAGCAATATCAACACTGCGCCCTATTGCCAGTTCAATACCTGTACTGGCTCCACCGCCGCCAGCGAAATTATCGACAATTAACTCACGCATGGCTCACCCCCTGCATGCTTTCCACTAATCCACCAGCAACAGCGATAATTTCGCTTGTTGGCATACGCTCCAGACACAGCTGGTTAATGTGGGCCTTCAGCTTGTTCTGCTGGGAGAATTCCAGATCCTCAGCACCTTCAACCTGTTCAAATATCAGCCCGACCTCCAGTGGCCAGATACTTGATTCCGTCTCTAGTAGTTCAGTAGGCGCGGTCGGTTGCTCAGCTTTCGCTGGTTGCACCATTGCTTGCCCTGGACATTTGCCAGTGGCAAACTGCGCCAGCGCCACAAATGCGTGGCCTTTTGCCTCCAGTTCGGTGCGGTTGATGTAGCCGAATTTCTCTCCTCGCCAGGTCTTATCAAACACAGCTATGGCGCCCGCAAAAAACGCGCTGGTTGGCCTTTGTTTATCGTCGGCAGGGTTAAACCAGACAGGCAGATCGAAACCAATTCGCCCACGGATGAAGCAGACATGATCCGCGTCTTCCGGCCACCACGTTTCGCTCGTTGCGGATTTCACAAGGAAAACATAGCGCCCGCCCTTATCTCGTTGCGCAGCTGCGTAGTTCATGATGTGAGTCATGCCAGTGATGGCTTGCTTTTCGTGGTACTGAGAGCGGCTGTAAGGCGGGTTGCCAAATGCAGCACCACCGATTGAGCCCAACATTTCCGACCAATCCTGTTTCAGCGCGTTATCTTCTGCGGTGTACCAGACTGGGCATTTTGCGTTGCTGTCATCAGCGAACAGGTCCAGCATCAACGGACCAAACATCGCGTTGATACCCCAGAAAAGCGGATCCGGCGTTCTCCACTGGTCGCCAACCTCTTTTAAATAATGGCATGGCGCGTTGCGAAGGGCTGTGAGAGATTCGCAGTAAGGATTAGTCATGCGATGGTCTCCCCTAATTCCTGAAGAACCTGCGCCAGCAACTCGCTTTCAGTACCGAATTTCTCTTCCCATGATTTACGGCCGGCATGAATAGCAACGCCGTAACCACCAGTGCGATGATGGGCGTGGCAAAGAGGAATGACATGGAAATTATCTGCGCGGACAGACAAGCCAGTACCAGAGCTGCAATGATGGATTTCAGCCGGTGATTCACCGTAATCAAGGTTGCGGCAAATGATACAGCCCAAGGCGGCTACGCGGCTAAGATGAAGCTTTTCAGCTTTGGTTTTTGATTTGCTCATATCGCACCACCACGGCGCGACAGATGAACGAAAACTCCAGCGTTGGTGATAGCCGGTATAAAGAGGTACAACTTTTGAGTATATAGCTTCTGCGCCATCGGTTTCTCTCCGTGGCACAGTGACTAGCAAGAAGGGTTGTTCAGACCCGTAATTAATATAACTAATTTTAATCCTGACTTACAGGGGGAAGCCCAGCCTTTTTACGGGCCTCATCAAGGGATCTGAGCGAGGTGACAAACTCATCCTTACGGAGCGGGAAGCCTCTTTCGACCACGCCGTTTTTTACATAAACAAGGACAGGCCCGGCATGCTCTTTAAACCCTGGAAATAAATCATCCGGTATTTCCATAAATACCTCATTGGAAACACTCCACCTGCAACGAACACGGCCAACGAGTTACTGCACTAAAAATAACCGCGCTAAAGATGGCGTAAAAAGTTAACAATGGCGGCATAGCCGCCACTTACTTACCGCTCAATAAAACCAGTCGTCGGCACTTTCCCACGTTTCCTGCAGGATTTGCTCTATGCGCTTTTTATCACCATCAACGCCGCCCAGAACGGTCAACCCGTCAGTGCTTGAGCGTCTTATATTCAGTTTGCAGCCTTCATAGTTTTGATGAAGACGGCGCAGCAATTCAACTTCAAGGGCGGGAATGGCCCCTTCTGGCAGTTTTTTAGTCTTGTCGATGGTTACTTCGATTTTCATATTATCACCCCGCTCGATATACTGTATAAATAAACAGTACACCCAACACGCCGAATGAGCAATATCATAAGAGCACAAATTGCTTATTTTTGTCAGGATTGATAAAAGAAAACCCGCTGCAGCGGGTTGTATTGCATAGAGAATTTACTGAGGTGCCTTTGTCTCGACCTTGCTGTGAACCTCCCAGCGACTAATTCCGCAACTACCGCAGAAGTTAGACAGGTAATCCAGGCCGGACCATTCCCGGACACCTCCGCGCGCAGCCTCTACGTATACCCCGATTTGCTTATCTCTCCACAGGCCAAACAGTCGCCAGCCTCCGCTATCTGCGTTTCTGACTGCAACAATGCGGGTCAGAACTCCGGTCTGATACAGATCGGTAAAGGCTGGCTTTTTTCTGGTTATCATTTGCATAAATAACAAACCTTAGATTTGTTGATAACAAATATGGTGTTTGTGTTTTATTGCTTTATCCCCTGCTCAGTATTTTTCAGGTCGTTCTCCGCAAAAAGGATCGACGTTCTGGCAGCGCGTAGACGTGCCTTTGCATTTTTCTCTTCTCGTTCGAGGTTGGCGACAGCTTCGCGAAGCTCATCGCGGCGGTTATGAAGCTGCTGAATCTCTCTCACCACAGCCTCGCCATCAGTCGCGCACTGAAGAACGTACTGGAATGGGTCAACAGCGCAGCCGCATTGAAGGCACAGAATGACCCGCCCCTTTTCATCGACCTCGACGGCTTTATGCTTGCAGTGCTGCTCCCTGTAGTCCTTCCGGTCGGTTACGGTGATGTTCAGCAGCGTATCTTCATCTCGCTTTGGCTGCACCAGAGTGATGACGTTGTCGCCTTCATTTCCCATCTGGCACCTCCTGCGGTGCGGGCGCGAGCAGAGCGTCAGCATCAGCGATAACTTTCCTCAGCGTTGGGAACTCACTGTCTCTGCGCCCTTCCCACATCTCGCAATACTTTTCTATTTCAGGGTGAGCCCAATCGCGAAGCTCTGAAAGCAGGTCCTTCGGCACCATCACGTAACCATCCGGAATTACCGGAGAGTTGCCGCCTTGCGCCGGAGAGAGGCTGCTTTGCGCTGGTCGGCAACGGAAGTGCGCCGGAGAGTTGCCACCCTGGAGCATGGCGGCGCGGCAGGCGTTCCAGGCATCCATTGCAGTCCCGGCATCTTGTCTGCCAGTGTCTTTGCAAAACTTCACAGCATCCGCAATAGCCCATTCCTTCGGCACTACCGGCGCTGACTGCGGCAACATGGCTTTTAATGCTTCAATATTAGCGTCGTATTCCGCACGTTCTTCCGGCGTCATAGCCTCAAGTTCGGCGTAATGCTCGGCCCTGCGCTTAATGGCATCCAGTACCAGTCTGGTTTTAACGCCTTTCCCGAAGCGTATTCCCGGCTCCAGCAATACGGGACATGGTAATGTTTCGAGATAATCCGGCACTACCGGCTGCTGCGCGTGGCGATAGAGCGGGATGATTTCCGTTAACGCCGACTCCCAGCCAAAATGATCCGCTTGGGCCTCAACAACGGAGCGAGTAATGCCGATCGCTTCGTCGTACACCTCTCCGTGATAAATCGCCAACCACGCCACCGGCTCGCTGTCCATTGCGGCCTTGCGTTCCATTGCTTCTCGCTCAATGCTCAGGAGGACATAACCCGGCATCCATTCGCCAACGTCAGCGATATGGGTGATTGTGGCATTGATAAACTCCCCCGTGCTGTGACAGCTACCGCGCGGTGTCTCCAGCAGGTGGAGAGTGTCGCCTACCCGATAATCACGGTCATTTTTGCGTAGCTCTGCGCGTTTAACGCCAGTACAAACAGCAGAGAAGAATTCAGGGTAAATTTTCAATTCGTGAGTGATTGGCTCTCTGGTTAATTTGCTGGTCATTGGTTGGATCCCCGTGAAATTTTGTGGCCCGGCGCATAGCAGCGCTGGCGGTCTTTTCTGATTCGCCAGCCAGCTGCACGCGCCTGTTGTGAAATGTCAGTCATATTCCGACCAATAAAATCAGCCTCTGCGCGCGGATAAATTTGTCCTGACTGGCAACCATCACAGTCGCAATACAAATCGGCGCAGAATCCTTCAGTTATGCCCATCTACTCAGCCTCCCACTTGATGCCAGCGGCGGTCAGACGCCTCTCAACTTCATCCAGACAGCAATTCCACGCAAGCCCAGCAAAGGGCACGTTTGAACTATCAACCCTGGGTGGCAGCTTCACGGTGACGGTGCGGGATTCCAGGCATTCAGCAGGCTTAGTGCTCCAGCCGTGCCACCACATGAAGGCGCAATAAGCGGCAACGTCGCGCGGGTCACCTTTGGCAATGTGCTGGTGAAAGTGCGCCTGGCATTGACTTGGCCACCCATCCTGTTTCCAATCCGCGTCGTAGCCGTATTTTAATTGGGCCTTGTACAACTTCTCAGCTAGGGCGGTACAGAAGTCGGTCACCAACTTCTGCGTATCAGGGTGAAGCCCGAATGGCATAACCGGCGCTTGCGGCGTGGTGTAGAGTTTGGCACCTTCTTCAAGGTTCTTGTGCCATTCGACCAACAATGCGTCGCCGACCTCAATAACCTCTCCCACCGGCTCCCCATCCAGCGGCGGAAGGTCTGGAGTCGTCACGCCAAACAGCGTCGCCAGTGCGCGATAGTTCTGCTCGCTGTGGTAGCGACCTTTGCACCTGACCAGCTTCTCGGCTGCTGCGTTGATGGTCTGCGCCTTCTCCAGCGCCTCTACCAGCGCTATTACAGCATCGGGGTTAGCTAAAGCCTGAAATGAACTTATTGCGATGCTGGCCTTCTTATAGTTGGCGATGTCTGAAAGCTCTTTCGCTTTCTCTGCTGCCGCTTTCAGGCTCTGCGCCAGTTCGGTGATATCAGTCATCGGAGTTATCCTCGCAACAGTAGTGAGCGCCGTCGGGATCAGTGCTTTTGAAACCGCAGATATCACATTCAATTTCGTCATGGAGTTGCACTTCTTCCTCGCATTCGTGACTTTCCGGAGAGTCGGCTTTGTAATAACCGCCGCACAAAGTGCAGGGAACATCAGGAACATCGTCGTAATTTGTGGTCCCGGTAATCATTTGGCCCCCTCGCGCAGCTCAGAGGAATGGACGCGCAACACGTTGATGGCATCACTCACGCCCGGAGCCTGGTGATTCAGCATCGTCACGATGGTTTTAATTCCAGAGTCCACCCCATCAGCCTTAATCCCGGCTACGATGCGATCTGTGGCGGGGGTGTCGAGCGCACTCTGTATTTTGTCTTCTGCGTCTGCCCATGAGTTCCAGTGTTCTACTGCGGGATAATGCTTAACAATGCAATCTTTCAGCCCCACATTCTCCGCAGCCAGCTGCTTAACCCAGTCCTGCAAATCCACACCATCCGGACAACCTGTTATCTCCCGGCATTTCTCGATAGTCGCCTGTGCTGCTGTTAATTCGTTATTCATACAGCCTCCCCGAGCACCCAGCGCAGAGCATCAGCGTATTCACCGCTGGCACCTTCAAGGGCTTTCGTGATTTCTTTGCGAGTTTTAATGCGCGGTTTTTTATCGCCGAGAACCTGACGCTGACGACGCGCTTTTTCATGGCCGGTAGTGCCAGCGGTCGCCGCTTCGATTTCTGCAACTTTTTCGCGCTGCTCCTGGGGTTTCAGTGATGCCAGTTGACGTGCCTGAGTAACTGTCACCGTACCGGACTCCACCGCTTCCCGGACGGCCTGGGTGGCATCGAGAAGGGAGAGTGTTGCACGAACGGTTTGAACGCTGCAGCCAAACAACACCGCAATGTCGTCCTCATCAAGTCCGCGGTCGAGCGCGTCTGACATTTTTTTAGCCCGGCCCAGCGGTGTATCAGGTCGGCGAATTTCGTTTTCGCTGACCATGTATTTAGCCATCTGATTTGCTGACCCGCGCTTAACGATTCCTGGAACAAATAGTGGGTCTTTGCCTTCTTTAAGAAGGAGTTTATTTGCCTCAATGGTATGTTTAACGCGCTGGCGGCCTACAACAACGCATGTGAGCCCTGTTTCAGGGTCTTTCCAGACGATAATCGGCTCCAGTACACCCAACTCCTTAATGTTTAGTACCATCCCTTCGTCGATCGGCAGGTGGACCCGCTCATCGTAGAGAGGGTGGGTCTTATCGGTGACCAGGTGCAGATTTTCAGGATCAAACTTCAGAGCATTTGTCTTTCCGCTGGCGCCGTATACGTCGATTGAATTCTTAGCCATTTTTAACCTCGTTTTTATTAACCGCCTCAGCCCATTTTTCTTCCAGCTTTCTTCTGGCTTTATCCTTGCCACCAGCCCAGTAGCTTTGCTGGACTCGGTAATGGTCAAAGGGGCATTTTAGTGCGCCAGAGCAAGAGCCAAACGTATAATCTTTCCAGTGGTACTCAGGTAACGCGCCGCAATCAGGGCATTGCTGTAATTTCATTGGGCGACCCCGCGACATTCCCTCAGAAGGCTTTCAAACCTCGCCCGAAGCCGGTTCGCGCAGCCAAACGGCATATCGTTGAAGCACCACATTGCCGCGCCATTCCGCATGCCGCTTTGGGTAATCTGACCCGTTCCGTGTAACTGGCGAAGCTGATTACCGACCGACGACATACCGCGCCCCAGCGCAGCTGCGATTTCCCTGGTGGTCAAATCAGGATTGGCCTTGAGAAATTCGATCATCGTGATTTCACCGCTGTATTGTGTTTTCTTGGATTTGGTTGTTTTCATTGAAAAAAACTCCTTAGCCCCTGAAACCCTTCGGAATATCCGCCTGAACTTTGCCGCTAAACCCGAGGTTGCTACCGGTAGTGAGATTTGCCGGACAAAGCTTCACAGCCAACTCAGGCCACTTGCTCCGTAGGCGGTCTGCGGTTTTAACATCCTTGACCCACCAGCTGTTCTGAATGCGTTCAACCATCGTGTACATGTGCTCGTGAGTGCAGCCCTGCTGTTCTCGCAGCAACCGGATTTCATTCGCCCAGAAGGTCCAGTTAGGCTCTAGCGGTCTTGAAATCGTCCCGTCGAATTCAGCGGCGCGTTCGTGCACCTCGACGACACGGGCATAAAACCACTCTGAAAACTCCAGATCCTCAGCACTTCCCCAAAGGCTTTTTTCAGCGTTGAAAATCACCGCCTCAGGATGCTTCTCAGCAAAGTTATCCACAGGAGAAAGCTCTCCACTTTGGTTTTTAAGATCTGTTATAAGATCTGTTCTTTTAAGATCTGTATAGAGATAGGATTCGGCGTTTGTGCCGTTTCCATTCGGCGTTTGTGCCGTTTCCTGGATTCGGCGCTTGTGCCGAATGCATTCGGCGTTTGTGCCGTTTCCATTCGGCGTTTGTGCCGTTTCCAATGCTTTCAATACTTTGCTTCCATTCGGCACTTGTGCCGAATCGAGTATTGCCGGGAAAATCTTGAGCATCAGCTCTTCCTGGTCGATGCGGTAATGCTTCTTCGGTGTGCCGTTAACCTGACGAATTTCTTCCTGGATAACGCCGGGTAAATATTGCTCAGTAATTTTGTAGATAGCTCTTCGGACCACATCGCCCTCTAAAACCCGAACCTCTTTCGCAAGCGCTGCGTGCTCTTTGTAAAACCAGCCATTTTCCAGACTCGACTTGCCCGACCAGAACACCAGCTGATTGAGAATGGCCGCCAGCAAATGCTGCTGCCTGTCTCCTGCAAAGAAATCCAGATACGGTCCGGGGATCGTTATGCAGTTCCCCTGCCCAGACATGGCCTGAACAATTTCAAACACCTGATTGTTCATTCCGAAACCTCATTGTGTAGCCGTAAAAACTCTCTCAATCCCACCCAGCCAATAGCCCCGCAGGCTTTGCGGTAGGAAACATCTTTCTCTGTCGCTGTGAGTACCGTCACCATGTGGCCTTTGTGCCTGTGCTGGAAGCGAGAACCGGCCTTAGGGATGCCAGTGCCTGCACAATCTCCTTCAGACGGCTCATACGCCGGATACGCTCGTTTCAGGCGAGCAATCAATTCAGCAGCAGACTGGTTACGCATGGTTGAACCTCGCTTAGTGAATCAGCGTGTTACCGGAAGAGCCGCCATCAGCAATCCGGTCAGAGATAGCAATCATTGCTCCGAACAGCGCCTCCATTTCGTCGTCGACACGCTGTTTGCGGTGAAGAAGTTCGCGGAAAGTTTCAGAGTAGTAACTACGCACCCGCGCAAGTAGTAACGGCGGCATAGCACGTTCAATCGCGGGGAGAAGCTGCGAAATCTTTTCGATTGATGCAGGCGAATCACTTTCAATCCAACGGTAAATCTTCTGGATATTGCGGCTCAGCGCGTCAGGGTGGCTGTCGTCGTACAGTTCTGGTGTTGTCATACCCATGGAGAAGTAAGCATCGACAATCGCCGATACAGGCGTTTTACGGCCACCTGGATAAAGCGCCCAGGCATTCATTGCCTCGCGAATGCGCTCATGCCTGATTTTCATGATTCACCTCACCAGAGCGTTTTTCGTTACGATATTGGTCATAAATATCTTTGTCGTAATGAAGCTGACCTTCAGAAGCAGCCTGAAGACGTGCCGCGCGCCCTTCTGGTACAAGTTCACCCCATTTGTAAATTGAAGACAGACGGACCCCTGCTGCTTTAGCAAGCCGTGTTTTAGTGCCGAAAAAGGAAAGAGCATCCGATTTGTACATTTTTGAACCTCTTATGTTAGCCATGGCTAACAAAATAGAAGGTAACAAAAACTTAGTCAAGAAGAATTAGCATTAGCTAACTATGGAAATGAAAAATCTATCGATCGGGGAGCGCATCAGAGCGCGCCGGAAAGACTTAAACCACACTCAGCGCACGTTAGCCAAGGCGTTGAAGATTTCCCATGTCTCAGTTTCGCAATGGGAGCGAGACGACAGCGAGCCAACCGGGAAAAACCTTTTTGCACTTAGCAAGATACTAAAATGCTCACCTACCTGGATTCTTTTTGGCGATGACGAACAGGCGCCAGACTCATTACCTGCCGAGGAATTACCACTGGATGATCGTCATAGGGAATTGATAGAGCTATTCGACGCTTTACCAGAATCAGAGCAAGACTCCCAATTAGAGCTAATGCGTGCGCGAGTCGAAAACTTTAATCGACTATTTGAAGAAATGCTTGAGACTCGAAAGAGAAAGAACAAGCCAAAATCAAATTAAATCCCTCCCACCTCGGCCAAAAGCCGAGTTCTCTCTGTTTTTTCGCTTCGATTAAAAAACCTAATATTTATCACCAACTTAACAAGACATGGTAAATTTGTTCGCCATGGCTAACAAAAACATCTTGACCTATTTGTTAGCCATGGCTAACCTAAGTCCATCAAACCAATCACTGCACAGTGACTGGCAAGAAGAAAACGTTCGGTTGGCCGCCTGAAGGCTAAAAATCAACAGGCTTTGCAATGCAGTGAATGCGGCTATGCGCACGCGGCTCAGTTAAGCGGTATCACTCGTTTCTAAAAAGAGTGGGGTGGAAAAGAAGCTGTCGGTACCAGTTGTTAACTGGCTGGTATCACCGGGAGGCACCCGGCACTGCATTGCAAGGTCTGTTTAGAACTCAACACACACGAGGGTAAGGAGATGAGCAGAAACGGTATTCGTTCACTGGTAATTGTTCTGGCTATCTGCCTTGTTGCCTGGTCAGCGACGATCATCAAAATTCTACATGTTACGGGGGTGTTCAATGGCTAATTTCCTGCAAAGCAATCCGGCTTTTAAAGCAGCTCAAAGCAAACTCGCCATTGCGCAATTTATCGGTAACAGTGGCATGTGGGCTGATGCCATGGCGTCAATAAAAGATATTCATGAAGCAGCAAAGCACGAAGAAGACCGTATGTTTTGCGGTCGTACGGATGCGCTTTCAGGGCTTCAATTTCGTGATGTCGTTTTAAATTATGACCTGTATGGAGATTTAATTTCCGTCGATGCTGACTTGCTTACAGGTCAATATAAAGTAAATACCGAAGTTTCATTTTAATTATCGAATAAATGAATTAATGCCTTAAATGGCAGGTATCCACACACCAGAACAAAGGAATAATTATGGAAACCGAAAAACTCCACTGCTACAGCTGCGGCGGCTCCTTTACACGCGAAAAGTTGCAATATCGCCCTTCTGGCCGAGGAGCTTATCGCAAATTGGCATATTACTGCCCTACCTGTAACGAAAAGGAAAAAAAGAAAGACCAATTAAAGGCTACGCAGTCTTTAGTTCGGAAGTCATTACCTTCAAGGCCTGCAAACTTTCAATTACGGCCAGCGGCGTGGAATAAATAATTATGAAAATAGAATTTAACGATAAAGGTGTAATCGCAACCGCCATTATAACCAGCACGGTATTCGAATTCCGCCTACACAACCGCGCCGTTGATACCGCCTTATTCCTGGCTCCTTCCGTTCGGTCTAAACGTAGCGGGTTCTTTATAATGAAAACAGTTATTTCCGGGAAAACATCACATGTGCTTCGTGCGTATAAAGCGCTTAAAGCGGAGGCTTCACGATGAGCTACACAACAGTAATACGAGTTTGGCCTGGCAAAAAATCAGAGACTGCTGAAGAGTTTCGCAATGCATGGGGCAGCGGTCCCGTAATCTGGAACGACATGGCTATCCGTTATCTGAGAACGGCCCCGCATGGTTATATGGCGTGTATCGATAAGCTATGGCCTCTGGCCAATCGTGAGGACATTCCTCTTCATCACCGAGCTGTATTAGCAATGACATATGACCGGATGTATATCCTCAAGGAGCATTACTCCCGTGCAGCTGAATACATCCGGCTTTACCTTGCTGATTTCCCTCCAAATGAAGCCACTGTAAACCACTGGCCTTCTATCGTTGAATTATTTGAGGGAAACCCTGACTGTCCGGCAATTGGGCTATGGCTTACCTCGGTCTGTGAGGACCCATTTGCTGGCGAATGGGATGAAGAAGCGGAAGAGTATATGCAGCCAGACTGGTCGAGATACTGGAGTTTGTTTGATCATCTTGATGGATCCAGTATTTGATTTCCAATAATCAACATTAATCCGGGGAACTGATTATAGTTTCCCGGCCATGAGGTTATTTATGGCCGATATTACTCAAGAAGATGAATGGGTGATGGAAAAGGGAATTGTAGCGAAGATGTATATGACTCCCCGGCAAATTAAATCTTACCGGGAGGGGAGATGGATCGAGGGCATTCATTATAAGAAGCACCCACCAGATCCAAAAGCTTCAGAAGGAAGGGTAACGCTTCTCTACAACTACACCAGGATTAATAGGCTTGTCGGGGAAACATAATGAATATGCCTGCTGGCGTAGAGCTGCATGGGAAAGGAATAAGAATTAGCTTTCTATATCGCGGCATACGTTGCCGCGAAGTTTTGCGGGGCTGGACTGTATCAAATAGCAATATAAAAAAAGCTGGCAATCTCCGTGCTTTAATTATGAGTGAGATTCAGCAAGGTAAATTTGACTATGCAGAGCACTTTCCTGAATCAAAGGCGCTTAAAAAATTCACCACAACACAAAAAATTAAAACCTTCGGTGAATTGTGCAAAGTTTATCTTAATGCCAAAAAGCTTGAGGTCTCAGTTGCGTCATACAGAGGCGCAGAATCACGTATAGCAACGCTTTGCGCTATTGTTGGAAGTAATACCCATATTGCGGATATTCAGCATACCGACCTGTTGAATTACAGGAACGCGCTATTAACTGGTAACACCTTTAGCGATCACGCGCCCTGGCTTAAAAGAAAAGGTCGCGCTGTATCCACGGTCAACGGCCTGATGAACAATCTGACTGCGTTACTCAAACTGGCGAACCTGAGCGGCTTTATCGAGCATACCCCTCACGAAGGTATAAAGATGCTCAAGCGCTCCAGGAGAGACCCGGATCCGCTTCTCCAGAGTGAATACGAAGGTTTCATAAAGGCGTTATCTCCTCGATATGCTTTGCTCTGGACTACAGCTATCTTTACTGGTCTTCGGCATGGAGAGCTTACAGCTTTAGCCTGGGAGGATGTGGACCTTGATAAGGGTGAGCTTCACGTTAGGCGTAACCAGACGAATGAGGGCCTGTTTGTGCCACCCAAAACCGATGCGGGGATCAGAACTGTAACCCTACTTGAACCTGCGCTGAATGCTCTGCGCGAACAATTCAAGCTAACTGGCGCATTAAGCAAAACCGAAATCACTTTCCATCACCGCGAACATGGGTTAACTGAACAACAAAAACTGCGGTTCGTGTTTGTCCCGCCAAAAAACTGGCGCGGGGAAACGAAGTATTACGGTTCTCAGTCTCTGGGGTATAGTTGGGAGGCGGGACTAAAGAAGGCGGGAATCAGGAGCAGACGCCCTTACCAATCGCGCCACACGTTCGCATGCTGGCTTTTAACTGCCGGAGCTAACCCGTCTTTCATCGCCGGGCAGATGGGCCACGAGAATGCGAAGATGGTTTATGAGATTTACTCGAAGTGGATCGGAGAGATGGACCGCAACCAGGTGGAAATGCTGAACAGTAGTTTTTCTGACGTTGTGTCCCAAGGGTGCCCCAAACGCAAGGTAGTGGGTATAAAAAGCGTTTAATTACAGCAGAATAAAATCACTTGCCGGAATATTAACTTTATTCCAACATGAATGCTCACTACGCCGCAATGGCGGCGAAATAAAAAGCAGGAGCGGATATGATTACGCTGTGGGGCAGAAATAACTCAACCAATGTGAAGAAAGTGCGCTGGGTGCTGGAAGAACTCGACCTCCCGTATCAGCAAATTCTGGCAGGCCTGGAGTTCGGTCTGAATCACGATCCGGCCTATCTGGCCATGAACCCCAACGGTCTGGTACCGCTGTTGAAAGATGCAACGACCGATATCGTACTCTGGGAATCAAACACAATTATCCGCTATCTGGCCGCGCAGTATGGTCAGAATCGCCTGTGGGTGGAGTCGCCAGCCGAGCGCGCCCAGGGAGAAAAATGGATGGACTGGGCCAACGGTTCGCTCTCGCCTGCCCATCGACCCGTTTTAATGGGCCTGGTCAGAACGCCGGTAGAAAAACGCGATCCTGCCGCCATTGAAGCCGGTATTGCCGCCTGCGAGACGCTGTTCGCTATTCTGGACGACGAGCTGTCGCGCCATCAGTGGCTGTCGGGCGATGCCTTCGGCCTCGGCGATATCGCCGTCGCGCCGTTCGTCTACAACCTGCTGGAAACGGTAAAAACCTGGCAGCCGCGCCCGCATCTGCAGCGCTGGTACCAGCAGATCGGCGAACGTCAGGCCTGGCGCAACGTGGTGATGATCCCGGTCACCTGATTTTAACCCGCCGGACTCACCTTCAGCAGCTCACCGTTGGATTCGTCGGTTAACACATACAAATAACCATCGGGTCCAACGCGTACGTCGCGAATGCGTCTACCGCGATCGGTCAGAATGCGCTCCTGCTCCGTGACTTTATTGCCATCAACCTTGAGCACAATGAGCGATTCATCCTTCAGCGCGCCGATAAACAGCCTGTGTTGCCACTGCGGAAAAACCTGCGCGTTGTAAAACGCCATACCGCTCACCGCCGGCGACTTCTCCCAGACAAATAGCGGCGCTTCGGTGCCTTCCGCCTTTTTGCCTTTGGCTTCCGGGATCGGCAGACCGCTGTAGTTAATGCCGTGCGTCGCCAGCGGCCAGCCGTAGTTTTTACCTTTTTGCACGATATTGATCTCATCCCCGCCGCGCGGCCCGTGCTCATGTAACCACAGCGTCTCGCTCCACGGGTTCATCGCCAATCCCTGAGGGTTACGAATTCCGTAAGACCAGATTTCAGGCCTGACGCCAGACTGGCCGACAAAAGGATTATCGGCCGGGACCTTGCCATCAGCCGTTAGCCGCACCACTTTTCCCTGCAGCTTATCGAGATCCTGAGCGGTTGAACGCTGGTTATTCTCTCCGAGACCGATAAACAGATGACCGCGACCGTCGAACGCCAGCCGTCCGCCAAAATGATTGCCGGTAGAGAGCTTCGGCTGCTGGCGGAACACCACCTGGAAGTTTTCCAGACGCTGGAGATCCTCGCTCAATCGGCCATAGCCCACCGCGGTCCCGGCTTTATCCTCATCCCCGCCCTCGGCATAGCTCAGCCAAACCCGGCGCGACTGGGCAAAGTCCGGTGCCAGCGCCACGTCCAGCAAACCGCCCTGCCCGTTAGCCCAGACCTGCGGTACGCCCGGGATCGCCGACGAGAGGCCTTTGTCGCGCTGCCAGAGCTTGAGTTCGCCGCCGCGCAGGGTGATCAAAATACCGCGATCGTCCGGCAGGAAGGCCAGCGCCCACGGGTGTTCGAGCTGGTTCTGCAACACCTCCACGCGCTCCCGGGCGGCAAGGACGGCAGTGGGTAACAGCAGCGCGGTAAGCGCTATCAGGGTGACGGTCTGGCGCATGGCATACTCCTTTTGTCAGCAATGCTGATAAGGGTAGCCAGCGTGGGGAAGCGGGAAGGGATTTTTACATAACATTAATCAGGGGGAGCAGGCTCCCCCTGTCTCAGGCGTGGGTAATGGGGGCAAAATCATTCAATTTATGAATGTTTAGCCGCAATACCGCCAGGCAGCTTTCCAGTTTATCTACGTTGACCGCAATGTAGGACGGGCAATCATGATGTCCGCTTAGCAGGCATACCGCCGCGGAAGCGACGGCTTCGCCCGCAAGGCGCAGGGCTTCCTTTTCCTCCGGCGCAACGGCGTGCTGCAGGCGCGGCGCGTATTCACGCATTTCATGGCACAGTTCAAACAAGTTATCACGTAGATGGTCGTTTTCGCTGACTGACATATAGCCTTTTGCTTTACGCAACTGTAAATAAGCATCAAGATCAATGGAGGCATTAATCAGCTTATTCATCAGGTTACGATACAGTCTGTCAACGTTCATCTCAGTTCCTCCTCTATCGTCCTTCACCATAATTATAATATGGTTATTTTTTGTACAAAACGCTGTGTGAGATCAATAATTCTCAGGTCATTAACATTATTTACAATGTTACAACTAAGATTATAATCCTCGCCTGCTCAACCAGCGCCCTTCAAGCAAAAATGTTATACGCTCTCAATCAAGATCAATTCTTTTTCATGTGATGAAAAATTATTTTTTTGCCGCAATGATCACAAATTAGCGCCATTCACATTGCCTGAAAATGTCGCCGGGTGTCATATCACCTCACAAATATGTAATACGTATAACAAAACAGGTCGCAGCAGGTTGCTCTATCTTGCTTGTAACCTTTGACGCTACCGCTTGAAGGAACAGAAATGATTAATCCCGGCAGAAGAAACTATATCTTGTTGAGTCTTTTCGACTTCCTCTACCTCTTCGCCTGGTCCTCGACCATGGCATTCTTTGTTATCTGGACGACCCAGCATCTCGGGATTAGCGCCACGAAAACCGGCCTGCTCTACTCGGTTAACGCCTTTATTGCCCTGCTGATGCAGCCCTTCTTTGGCTTTATTTCCGATAAATTCGGCCTGAAAAAACGACTCATCTGGTTTCTCGTCGCCATGCTGCTACCGGTGGGTCCGTTCTTTATTTATTTATATGCACCGCTGCTGGTGCACAGCTTCTGGCTGGGCGCGCTACTCGGCGGGGTATACCTGGGGATTATTTTTAACTCCGGCTGCGGGGTGATCGATTCGTATATCGATAAAATTTCGCGGCGCTACCAGTTCGAATATGGCCGCGTAAGGATGTGGGGATCGTTAGGCTGGGCCGCCGCGGCGTGGATCGTCGGTAAGTATATCGACAGCAATCCGAACCTTGCTTTCTGGCTGGCCAGCATCGCCATTGTGATTGCGGCGATCTGTTTTATGCTGACCAAAATCGAACTGAGCGAAGCGGAGATGCAGAAAACCAGCGCGCTGAAAGTTTCCCATGCCCTTGAGCTGGCGAAGAACGGGCAGTTCTGGATGCTGCTGGTCTTCACCCTTTTCGTCACGCAAATATACGATACCTACGATCAGCAGTTTGCCCAGTACTTTTCCCTGCAGTTCCCGACGCCCGAGGAGGGGAATCGCTGGTACGGCATTCTGGCCTCCATTCAGGTGTGCGGGGAGACGCTGTTTTTATGCCTGATGCCGTGGTTTGTAAACCGCACCGGCGCGAAGTGGGCGCTGATCATCGCCGGACTGATCATGTCGGTCCGTATCGTAGGCTCCGCGATCCCGCTGGGTCCGGTGTGGATCGGCGCAGTCAAAATGATGCATGCGCTGGAAAAACCGCTGATCCTGGTGTCGGTATTTAAATTCATTGCCGCCAACTTCGACAACAAGCTGTCATCGACGGTTTACCTGCTGGTGCTGTTTGTCGCCTCCATCGCCACCGCCGTTTACTCGCCGCTGGCGGGGTATTTGTATGACACTATCGGCTTCGCGCAGACGTATTATATTCTGGGCGGTGTTGCCGGGGTATTTACGTTAATTTCGGTATTTACGCTTCGCGATAATAGAGAACCGACCGCGCCGGGGTCTGCGCCAGGCGCTGGCGTTGCGCAAAGCCATTAATCATCAATTCGCCCGGAAGCGGCTTTCGGGCGAATCAACGAAAACTCCACTGCACGCTCACCACAAATATCGCCGGGATAATAATCCCGGTTTCTACGCCGAAATAAGGGGTAAAATTGTACTGCAGGCCATGATAAATATAGGGAGAGAAACCGACGCCGGTCAGTTTCTTCGCCGTTCGATAGGTACCTGAATCGCCGCAATCGCTAAAAGCTTTAAAGAAGAACTCCCCGGTGTAGGCATAGACGCCCTTAAACGTCCAGCCATTTGTCCCCGCATACCAGTCTCTCCTTGCCCCCAGAGAGAGGCAGCGATCGTCAAAACTATTTTTCATGGTCCCGACTAACAGGCTGTACTTCGAATCTGCCGACAGCTTGCGCTCAACGGAAAAAAATTGATTATTGAATTTTTCGTTATATTGGCCGTGATTGCCGGTCATATGATAGACAAATGAACCGGTATTCACTGAATATAACGCCAGCTCGTCGGCATAAACTGGCGCTGTGCCAATCATTACCAGCGCGCACGCTGAACCACCCAACTTTTTAAACATCGGAAACCTGATAAAAAATGAAAATCCAAAGCAGTGACTATTTTACTGTCTCTGGCTTAAACCTGATTTAAACCACCCTGCGCTGGCTCCGGCGGCAAAAGATGAATAACGGCGTTATTTTTCTCAACAATACGGATAATCAACGCCGTAAAAAGAGATGCTGCTGTCTGCGGGCTAACAAGAAAAGGAGTATAAACTTTCCGCCGATCTCTGTAGAATCCCTGCCCTGACCATCCCAATAATTGAACACTTTTTAAGCTATGAGCAATGTCACCCCTCAGCCGAAGATCGGCTTTGTCTCTCTGGGCTGCCCGAAAAATCTCGTGGACTCAGAACGTATCCTGACTGAACTGCGTACCGAAGGGTATGATGTGGTTCCCTCCTACGATAACGCTGATATGGTTATCGTTAACACCTGCGGCTTTATCGATAGCGCCGTGCAGGAGTCGCTGGAAGCGATTGGCGAAGCGTTGAAAGAAAACGGCAAAGTGATCGTCACCGGCTGCCTGGGCGCAAAAGAAGATCAGATCCGCGAAGTGCATCCGAAGGTGCTGGAAATTACCGGCCCGCACAGCTATGAACAGGTGCTGGAGCACGTCCACCACTACGCGCCGAAGCCTAAACATAATCCGTTCCTGAGCCTGGTGCCGGAACAGGGCGTGAAGCTGACGCCGCGTCATTACGCTTACTTAAAAATTTCTGAAGGCTGCAACCATCGCTGCACCTTCTGCATCATCCCGTCCATGCGCGGCGATCTCGTCAGCCGTCCGATTGGTGAAGTGCTGGCGGAAGCCAAACGCCTGGCCGACGCGGGGGTAAAAGAGCTGCTGGTGATTTCTCAGGACACCTCCGCCTACGGCGTCGATGTTAAACATCGCAGCGGCTTCCACAACGGTATGCCGGTTAAAACCAGCATGGTTAGCCTGTGCGAAGAACTGGCTAAGCTTGGCATCTGGGTGCGCCTGCACTACGTCTATCCCTATCCGCACGTTGATGATGTGATCCCGCTGATGGCGGAAGGCAAAATTCTGCCCTACCTCGATATCCCGCTGCAGCACGCCAGCCCGCGCATTCTCAAGATGATGAAGCGTCCCGGCTCCGCCGACCGTCAGCTGGCGCGTATCAAGCAGTGGCGCGAAGTCTGCCCGGAACTCACCCTGCGCTCGACCTTTATCGTCGGCTTCCCGGGCGAGACGGAAGAAGATTTCCAGATGCTGCTGGACTTCCTGAAGGAAGCCCGCCTCGACCGAGTCGGCTGCTTCAAGTACAGCCCGGTGGAAGGCGCGACCGCCAACGAACTGGCGGATCAGGTACCGGAAGACGTTAAAGAAGAGCGCTGGAACCGCTTTATGCAGCTTCAGCAGCAGATCTCCGCCGAGCGTCTGCAGGAGAAAGTCGGCCGCGAAATTATGGTGCTGATCGACGAAGTCGATGAAGAAGGAGCTATTGGCCGCAGCATGGCCGATGCGCCAGAAATCGACGGCGCGGTGTACCTCAACGGCGAAAGTAAAGTCAAACCGGGCGACGTTGTGCGGGTGAAAGTCGAACACGCCGACGAATACGATCTGTGGGGCAGCCGGGTTTAATTCCGCCCGCTGAACCTGTCCCGGATAGCGGCGCTCATGCGCCCTATCCGGGCGACAAATCCGCACAGGATTAGCGTGCGATGTGCTTTCCCGGACACCTGTCCGGGAAAGCACAATCCTCGAACGCCTAACCTTTTATCTTCGGATCCAGCGCATCGCGCAGGCCATCACCCAGCAGGTTAAACGCCAGCACCGTCAGAAAAATGGCGATTGCCGGGAACAGCGCCACGTGCGGCGCCATCACCATATCCGCCCGCGCCTCGTTCAGCATGGCCCCCCACTCCGGCGTCGGCGGCTGCGCGCCAAGGCCCAGAAATGACAGGCTGGCGGCAGAGATAATCGACACTCCGATGCGCATCGTAAAGTAGACCACAATCGATGATACTGTTCCGGGCAAAATGTGGTTAAACAGAATGTTAGCGTCGCTGGCGCCAATGCTGCGCGCCGACTCGATAAAAGTCTGCTGCTTAAGCACCAACGTATTGCCGCGCACCAGACGCGCAAATGCCGGGATCGAAAAGATCGCCACCGCGATGATGACGTTCGACATTCCGCTACCCATCACCGCCACGACGGCAATCGCCAGAAGAATGCCAGGGAAAGCAAACAGCACATCGCAGATGCGCATAATGATGCGATCCCACCAGCCTTCGTAATACCCGGCCAGTAGCCCAAGTACGGTGCCGATAGCCGCGCCGATCAATACCGCCAGAACCCCGGCGGCCAGCGAAATCTGCGCGCCGACCAGCACCCGGCTAAAAATATCGCGCCCCAGCGAATCAACGCCGAGCCAGTGCATCATCGACGGTCCATCGTTGAGCCGATCGTAGTCAAAATAGTTTTCCGCATCGAACGGCGCGATCCACGGCGCCACGATCGCCACCGCAATCAGCAGCAGCACAAATATCCCCGCGCCCATCGCCACCGGCTGGCCGCGAAACCGCCGCCAGAACTCGTGCCACGGGGTACGTATCTGCCCGGGTTTAACCCCCGGCATCGCGTTGATAACCGCTTGTCTTCTCCAGTTGAGCAATCGCACCTTACTTATACCTGATAGCCGGATTAATGGCGGCATACAGTACGTCCACCACTAAATTAATAAGAATAAACTCCAGCGAAAACAGGAGCACTTCCGCCTGAATCACCGGGTAATCGCGCATCTCCACCGAGTCCACCAGCAGACGTCCGAGACCAGGCCAGTTAAAGACCTTTTCCACCACGATTGAACCGCCGAGCAAAAAGCCGAACTGTAGCCCCATCATAGTGACGACCGGGATCATCGCGTTGCGCAGGCCGTGCTTGAGCACCACCAGCGTTTCGCTGACGCCTTTCGCCCGCGCGGTGCGCATATAGTCTTCATGCAGAACATCGACGAACGAGGCGCGGGTAAAACGCGCCATCACCGCCGCCACCGCCGCGCCCAGGGTGAGCGAAGGCAGAATATAGTGCCGCCAGCTGTCGGCGCCCACCGTTGGCAGCCAGCCCAGTTCAACGGAAAAGATCTGCATCAAAAGCATACCGAGCGCAAAGGCCGGGAACGAGATGCCGGTGACCGCCAGCGCCATGCCTATACGATCCGGCCAGCGATTGCGCCACACGGCCGCCACGATCCCTGCCGCCATCCCGAAGATGACCGCCCAGCCCATACTGGCAATCGTCAGCCAGAAAGTGGGCATAAAACGGCTGGCGATTTCGCTGCTCACCGGGCGGCGGGAAGCCATCGAGGTGCCAAAGTCGCCCTGCAAAATGTTGCTGATATAGTGCCAGAACTGCACGTGCAGCGGGCGATCGAGCCCAAGCTGCTGGCGCACCATTCCCACCACCTGGGCATCGGCTTCCGGTCCGGCAATCAGCCGAGCCGGATCCCCGGGCAGCATATGCACGAACAGAAACACCAGCACCGCTACAATCAGTAGCGTGGGGATCAGCCCCAGCAGGCGTTTAATCACATAATTGAGCATGCTTCTCCTTGCGCAAATTCCCCGCAGCCTGCGCCCGGGGACCCACAACTCTCTACTTAAGATCCGCCTGTTCAAAGCTAAATCCGGTATCCGGCTGGATGTAGAACCCGGTCAGATTTTTACTGTGCGCCGAGACCAGCTTTTCTACGACCAGCGGCACCCACGGCGACTCTTTCCAGATAGTATCCTGCGCGTCTTTATACAGCCGCGTTTTTTCCTGCGCATCGGTGGTTTTCAGCGCGTCATTGAGATCTTTATCGACCTGCGGATTGCTGTAGAAAGCCGTATTAAACAGGGTCGGCGGCCAGTTTTGCGACGCAAACAGCGGCGAAAGCGCCCAGTCGGCTTCCCCGGTCGACGCCGTCCAGCCGGTGTAGAACATGCGTACGCCGCTCTCTTTCTGTCCCTTACCTTCAACTTCCGCCGCGCGCTGGCCCGCATCCATCGCCGTCAGCTGCGCCTTAATGCCCACCTGCGCCAGCTGCTGCTGGGTAAACTGCAGTACTTTCTGCGCCGTGCTGTGGTTGTGCGATGACCATAGCGTCGTGGTAAAGCCATTCGGATAACCCGCCTCTTTCAGCAGCTCACGAGCTTTAGCCGGATCGTACGGCCAGGCACTGTAGCTTTCAGCATAGGCGATAGACGGCGGCACCACGCCGGTCGCCGGTGTGGCGTAGCCGGCAAAAGCGACTTTTACCAGCGCCTGACGGTTGATAGCGTAGTTAATCGCTTCGCGCACTTTGGGATTATCGAACGGCTTCTGCGTCACGTTCATGCTGATATAGCGCTGCATAATTGACGGGCTGGCCACCAGCTCTAGCTTGCTGTTTTTCTCCAGCAGCGGCGCTTGCTCGTAGGGGATCGGGAATGCAAACTGCGCTTCGCCGGTCTGCAGCATCGCCGCGCGGGTATTATTATCCACGACCGGGCGCCAGGTGATGGAGTCCAGCTTCGGCAGCCCTGGCTGCCAGTAACCGGCGAATTTTTTCACTTTCACAAAATCGGTCTGGTTCCAGGTATCGAGCTGATAAGGCCCGGTGCCAACCGGATGGAAGCCGATCTCTTTACCATATTTCTTCAGCGCCGCCGGAGAAATCATCGCCGTCGCCGGATGGGCCAGAATGTTAATGAACGCCGAGAAAGGCTGTTTGAGGGTAATTTTCACCGTGGTCGGGTCTACCGCTTCGGTGCTGGCGATATTTTTATACAGGTTATAACGCTTGAGATGGTTTTCCGGGTTGCTGGCGCGATCGAGGTTCGCCTTAACCGCTTCGGCATTAAACTCGGTACCGTCCTGGAACTTCACCCCCGGATGTAGCTTAATGGTATACACCAGGCCGTCCGGGGAAACGGTATAGCTTTCCGCCAGCACGTTCTGTAGCTTCATCTCTTTATCGAGGCCGAACAGCCCTTGATAGAAGGACTTGGCGACGGCCTGCGACAGCGTGTCGTTAGCATCATACGGGTCGAGGGTCGTAAAATTAGAACCGACCGCCACCACCACATCTTTTGCGGCCAGAGCCGGAGCGGCTGTCAGCGCCGAGGCGACGCCCAGCGCCAACAGCCATTTGCCTGATACGCGTTGAGTCATGTTGTTCTCCTGAAATGCTGCATTATTGGTGTCGTTGTTAGCGCGCCAGCACGTCGGCGGCGGACTCTCTGGCGACAAAGTGCCCCGGCCCCACCTGCTGTAACGGTGTACTGATCCCCTCTTCGCCCCGCTTGAAGATATTACCCGGCAGCTCGTCGGAGAGCAGCACGCTCTGCGGACGGCGATGCGCAGGGTCAGCCACCGGAACGGCGGCCATCAGTTTACGGGTATAGGGGTGCTGCGGGTTTTCAAACACGGCGCGGCGCGGGCCAATCTCGACAATACGCCCGCGATACATCACCGCCACGCGGTGGCTGATGCGCTCAACCACCGCCATGTCATGGGAGATAAACAGAAATGCGATGCCCATCTCACGCTGTAGATCGAGCATCAGATTGATAATTTGCGCGCGAATCGACACGTCCAGCGCCGATACCGACTCATCGGCAATCACCACTTTCGGATTGAGCGCCAGCGCGCGGGCAATACAGATGCGCTGCCGCTGGCCGCCGGAAAACTCGTGCGGGTAGCGCCACGCATGTTCCGGCTCCAGCCCGACGCGTTCCAGTAGCCAGCTGACCCGTTCACGGGCGGCATCGCCCTCCAGCAGCCGATGCACCCGCAGCGGCTCCATAATCGAATAGCCCACCGTTTGCCGTGGGTCAAGGGAAGCGTACGGGTCCTGAAAAATAAACTGAATATCGCGGCGCAGCGCCTGAAGCTTACTGCCCGTTAGCATATCAATTCGCTGGCCGTTGAAGATAATGCTGCCACCCTGGGTCTCTACCAGCCGCAGCAGCGCCCGGCCGGTCGTCGATTTACCGCACCCGGACTCGCCCACCAGGCTCAGGGTTTCGCCGGGCCATAAATCAAAGCTGACCTTTTCGACCGCATGCACCTCACGGGTTACGCGGTTGAGAATTCCGCTACGCAGCGGGAAGCGCGCCACCAGATCGCGAACTTTAAGGATCGGTTCTCCGGCCACAACGGTGTTCTGCCCCTCCGACGACGGGCTCTGGTTTAACAGCGGGAAGCGACGCGGCAGCGAAGTGCCGCGCATCGCGCCCAGCCGCGGCACCGCGGCCAGCAGCGCCTGGGTATACGGGTGCTTCGGCGCGCGAAAAATCTCTTCCACGCTGCCGGTTTCCACCGCTTCGCCGCGATACATCACCAGCACGCGGTCAGCGATATCGGCGACCACCCCCATATCGTGGGTAATAAAGATAACGCCCATCGCCATCTCTTTTTGCAGGACGGCAATCAGCTGTAAGATCTGCGCCTGGATAGTGACGTCCAGCGCGGTCGTCGGTTCATCGGCAATCAGCACCGCCGGACGACAGGAGAGCGCCATGGCGATCATCACCCGCTGACGCATCCCGCCGGAAAGCTGGTGCGGATAGCGTGAGAGCATCGCTTCCGCTTCCGGAATGCGCACCTGATCGAGCATTTTTTTCGCTTCGCGCAGGGCCTCATCATGCTTCAGGCCCTGATGTAAGCGGATAGATTCGGCAATCTGCTCGCCGATGGTGAAGACCGGATTGAGCGAGGTCATCGGCTCCTGGAAGATCATCGCCATATCCGCGCCGCGCACGCCGCGCATTTCAGCGTCAGACTGTTCGCTCAGCTCAATCACCTGCCGACTGCGACGGCGCAGAAGTAGCGCATCGCTGCGCACTTCGCTGACCGCCCGATCGAGCAGGCGCATCAGGGCCAGCGAAGTCACCGATTTTCCCGAGCCCGACTCGCCGACAATCGCCAGCGTTTCGCCGCGCCGCAGGGTAAACGACAGGTCGCGGACGGCGGAAAAAGCCTGCTGTTGCTGATTAAACACGACATTCAGGCCGCGCACCTGCAGAACATCATCGGCATCGATTTCTTGACTATGCGGCAACGCCCTTTCCTCTTATTCGCGATAAATACCAATCGTGGGCGTATCGCCCGCATAACACCAGGCACGGTACATGCCTTCGCTGTTAAACGGCAGCGCCACGTTGCCTTCTCTGTCGATGGCGATCAGGCCGCCGCTACCGCCCAGCGCCGGAAGCTTCTCCATCACTACCCTTTCGCAGGCCTCCTGCAGGCTGAGCTGGCTATACTCCATCAGCGCCGAAATATCGTAGGCCGCCAGGGTCCGCATAAACACTTCCCCGGTACCGGTACAGGACACGGCGACGCTGGCGTTATTGGCGTAGCAGCCCGCTCCCGGCAGCGGGCTGTCGCCGACGCGTCCCGGTAGCTTATTGGTCATCCCGCCGGTTGAGGTCGCCGCCGCGAGGTTGCCCGTCAGATCCATGGCTACCGCGCCGACGGTCCCCATTTTGTGCCGCTCATCCAGCGGCGCGGCGTGGTGATCGAGCACGATATCGTCGCCTTCCTGCGCCTGACGCAGCTGCAGTAAACGCTCAGGAGTAGAAGACAAGCTGTTATCGACGCGCGCCATACCGCGGGAAGCGGCAAACGCTTCCGCCCCTTCGCCAATCAGCAGCACGTGCGGACTTTGCTCCAGCACCAGCCGCGCCGCCAGCACCGGATTGCGTAAATGCTTAACGCCGGCCACGGCTCCCGCCTGTAGGCTGTAACCATCCATGACGCAGGCATCGAGTTCATGGCGGCTATCGCGGGTAAACACGGAGCCAATACCGGCATTAAATAACGGGCACTCTTCCAGCAGCCGAACTGCTTCGGTTACCGTATCCAGCGCGCTGGCCCCGGCCGCCAGCATTTTTTGTCCACTATCGACAATCGCCGACAGCGCTGCCACGTACTCCCGCTCGCGCTCCGGCGTCATCTGCGCGCGGCTAATCGCCCCGGCTCCGCCATGAATTGCTATAACCGCCTTACCCATCGCGCCATTCCTTAACGATAAAGTGTATAAATATCATTATCGTGCTGACTGTCCTATACAATTTTTGAATATAGAAAGAGCGGAGGGTGATGTAAAGCTTGTACCCAGGTGGGTTATAGCCCGTCTCTCGTTTCTGCCATATACCCGTCATACTTCAAGTTGCATGTGCGTTGGCTTCGTTACTCGGCTCATCCATGAGCCTCGCCCTGACGGGCCGCCGTTACACGGCGTTCAAATCTGTTCCGTACAGATTTGTCGCTCATCCCAGTCACTTACTGAAGTAAGCTCCCGGGGATGTAATGAGGGACATCCTTGTCCCTCACCAGAGGCAGCCTTCAGCTGTTCAAATTCGTTCCCGACGAATTTGTCCCTACGTCGCCGCCTGCCTGCAACGCGAATTATTTAAGGTATAATAGGCGTTTTCGATGTTTGCCCGCAGGAGAAAGCCATGGATTTTACCGCCGGACTGATGCCGCTCGACACAGCCCTGACCCAGATGCTCAATCGTATTACGCCGCTGAATGCGACGGAAACCGTACCGCTGTTGCAGGCCTTTTCGCGCGTGACCGCCCATGATCTCGTTTCACCGCTCAACGTGCCTGGTTTTGATAACTCGGCAATGGACGGCTATGCGGTACGCCTGGCGGATCTCACCGACGGCGCAGCGCTGCCGGTCACCGGCAAGGCCTTCGCCGGTCAACCTTTTAACGGTGACTGGCCGGCGGGCACCTGTATCCGCATTATGACCGGCGCACCGGTGCCGGAAGGCTGCGACGCGGTGGTGATGCAGGAGCAGACGGAACAAACCGATGGGGGCATCCGCTTCCTCGCGCCGGTGAAAAGCGGACAGAATATCCGTCGTCTCGGCGAAGATATCGCCCACGGTGCGGTCGTTTTCCCTGCTGGCACCCGCCTGACCGTTGCCGAGCTGCCGGTTCTGGCCTCGCTGGGGATTGCCGACGTCGAGGTGATACGCAAAGTGCGCGTGGCGGTTTTCTCTACTGGCGATGAACTCCAGCTGCCGGGCCAGCCCCTCGCCGACGGGCAAATTTACGATACTAATCGCCTGGCGGTACACCTGATGCTGCAGGAGCTGGGCTGCGAGGTCATTAACCTCGGCATTATTCCCGACGATCCGGCTAAGCTGCGGGAAGTCTTTATCGAGGCCGATCGACAGGCAGACGTGGTGATTAGCTCCGGCGGCGTCTCCGTCGGCGAAGCAGACTACACCAAAGCGATTCTCGAAGAACTGGGTGAAATCGGCTTCTGGAAGCTGGCGATTAAACCGGGTAAACCTTTCGCTTTCGGCAAGCTCAACCACAGCTGGTTTTGCGGTCTGCCGGGTAACCCGGTTTCCGCAACGCTAACCTTTTACCAGCTGGTCCAGCCGCTGCTGGCGAAGCTCTCCGGCAACGGTGGGCAGGCTCAGCCGATGCGTCTGCGCGTGCGCGCCGCAACCCATCTGAAAAAATCGCCCGGACGACTCGATTTTCAACGCGGCGTGCTGCAGCGCGGTCCGGACGGCGAACTGACGGTTAACAGCACCGGTCACCAGGGATCGCATATCTTCAGCTCATTCAGCCTCGGCAACTGTTTTATCGTGCTGGAGCGCGAGCGCGGCAACGTGGAAGCGGGCGAATGGGTGGACGTTGAGCCCTTTAATCATCTGTTCGGAGGGCTGTAATGAGCGTGGAGCTGAGCGATGCGGAGATGCTGCGCTATAACCGGCAGATTATTCTGCGCGATTTCGATTTTGACGGTCAGGAGCAGCTGAAAGCCTCCCGCGTGCTGGTTGTCGGCCTCGGCGGGCTGGGCTGCGCCGCCGCGCAGTATCTGGCGGCGGCAGGCGTAGGCCTGCTTACCCTGCTCGATTTCGACACCGTTTCGCTCTCCAACCTTCAGCGCCAGACTCTGCACAGTGACGCCACCATCGGCCAGCCGAAGGTCGACTCCGCCCGCGCCGCGCTGGCGCGGATTAATCCCCACGTTCAGCTCACGGCGCTCAACGCGCGGCTGGAAGACGAGGCGCTGGCGGCGCAAATCGCCGCCCACGATCTGGTGCTCGACTGTACCGACAACGTCGCGATCCGTAACCAGCTCAACGCCGGATGTTTCCGCCATAAAACACCGCTGGTCTCCGGCGCGGCAATTCGCATGGAAGGGCAAATCAGCGTTTTTACCTGGCAGGAAGATGAACCCTGCTACCGCTGCCTGAGCCGTCTGTTTGGCGAAAACGCCCTCACCTGCGTAGAAGCCGGGGTGATGGCGCCGCTGGTCGGCACCATTGGTTCGCTACAGGCGATGGAAGCGATAAAGTTGCTGACCCGCTACGGCAGCCCGGCGACGGGAAAAATCGTCATGTACGACGCCATGCGCTGCCAGTTCCGCGAAATGAAATTGATGCGTAACCCTCAGTGTGAGGTGTGTGGCACGCCTTAGCCCTTTTCCGGCGACTGCCGTCGCCGGATGATTTGTGACCCGCAGTGGCTTTTTAGCCTCCATTTTCCTCCCTCCTTCTGCTTGTTGATTTATATCAATACAACTTTCATTCGAAAGTAATTTAATCTTCATATGCAAACAAGAGGGTGAATCATGATCTTCAACATTCAGCGTTACTCAACCCATGACGGCCCGGGGATCCGCACTGTCGTATTCCTCAAAGGCTGTTCGCTGGGCTGCCGCTGGTGCCAGAACCCGGAAAGCCGCGCCCGCACGGCGGATTTGCTGTATGACGCCCGCCTTTGCCTGGACGGCTGCGACCTCTGCCAGCAGGCTGCGCCGGAAGTGATTACCCGTAAGCTGGACGGTCTGATTATCCATCGCGAAAAGCTCACCGATGCGCATATCGGCAAATTGCGCGACTGCTGCCCGACGACGGCGTTAACGGTGTGCGGCGAAGAGAAAAGCGTCGAAGAGATTATGGCCACGGTGCTGCGCGACAAACCGTTTTACGACCGCAGCGGCGGCGGCATCACGCTTTCCGGCGGCGAGCCGTTTATGAATCCCGAGCTGGCCCGACAGCTGTTTGAGGCCAGCCACCGCGCCGGGATCCACACCGCGGTCGAAACCTGCCTGCACGTGCCGTGGAAATACGTCGAACCCGCTTTGCCGTTTATCGATCTGTTTCTCGCCGATCTCAAGCACGTCAACGAAGCGATTTTCCAGCAGTGGACGGACGGCAGCGCCCGTCGGGTACTGGATAACCTGCAGCGCGTCGCGCAGGCCGGAAAGAAAATCATCATTCGCGTACCGCTGATCCAGGGCTTTAACGCCAACGAAAGCGATATCGCCGCCATTACCGATTTTGCCGCTGACCGTTTAAAGGTTGGCGAGATCCACTTTCTGCCTTACCACACGTTAGGCATGAATAAATACCAATTACTCAGTCAGCCCTATACCGCTCCGGATAAACCGCTTGCTGCACCCGAGCTGCTCGCCTTCGCGCAGCACTATGCTCAGAGCAAAGGTTTAACGGCGACTCTACGAGGATAACCTTATGACAACGTTGAAACTGGATACTCTGAGCCCGCGCATACAGGCGCATAAAATGGCGCTGGTGCATATCGTCAAGCCGCCGGTCTGTACCGAACGCGCCCTGCACTATACCCAAGCCTATCAGCAGCATCTGGATAAGCCGATCCCGGTACGCCGCGCGCTGGCGCTGGCCCACCACCTGGCGGAACGCACAATCTGGATCAAGCACGATGAACTGATCGTCGGCAACCAGGCCAGCGAAGTTCGCGCGGCGCCAATCTTCCCGGAATACACCGTTAGCTGGATCGAAAAAGAGATCGACGACCTCGCCGATCGCCCCGGCGCCGGTTTTGCCGTTAGCGAAGAAAACAAACGCGTGCTGCACGAAGTGTGTCCGTGGTGGCGCGGTCAAACGGTACAGGACCGCTGCTACGGCATGTTCACCGATGAGCAAAAAGCGCTGCTGGCCACCGGCATTATCAAAGCGGAAGGCAATATGACCTCCGGCGATGCTCACCTTGCAGTCAACTATCCGCTGCTGCTGGAAAAAGGCCTCGACGGCATGCGCGCGAAAGTCGCCGAGCGCCGTTCGCGCATTAACCTGACCGTACTGGAAGATCTGCACGGCGAGCAGTTCCTGAAAGCCATTGATATCGTGCTGGAAGCGGTGAGCGAACACTGTAAGCGCTATGCCGGGCTGGCGCGCAGCATGGCCGCGACGGAGAGCCGTGAATCCCGCCGCGACGAGCTGCTGGCGATTGCCGAAAACTGCGACATCATCGCCCATGAGCCGCCGAAAACCTTCTGGCAGGCGCTGCAGCTGTGCTATTTCATCCAGCTGATTCTGCAGATCGAGTCCAACGGTCACTCGGTCTCTTTCGGCCGTATGGACCAGTATCTCTACCCTTACTACCGCCGTGACGTTGAGCTGGCACACTCTCTGGATCGCGAACACGCCATTGAGCTACTGCACTGCTGCTGGCTTAAACTGCTGGAGGTGAACAAAATTCGCTCCGGCTCGCACTCCAAGGCTTCCGCCGGGAGCCCGCTGTATCAGAACGTCACCATCGGCGGCCAGAATCTGGTGGACGGTAAAGCGCAGGATGCGGTGAACCCGCTCTCCTACGCCATCCTGGAATCCTGCGGTCGGCTGCGTTCGACTCAGCCTAACCTCAGCGTGCGCTATCACGCGGGCATGAGCAACGACTTCCTCGACGCCTGCGTGCAGGTGATCCGCTGCGGCTTCGGCATGCCGGCGTTCAACAACGATGAAATCGTCATCCCGGAATTTATCAAGCTGGGGATCGAGCCGCAGGATGCCTACGACTATGCCGCTATCGGCTGCATTGAAACCGCCGTCGGCGGTAAATGGGGCTATCGCTGCACCGGGATGAGCTTTATCAACTTCGCCCGCGTCATGCTGGCAACCCTGGAAGGCGGCCGCGACGCCACCAGCGGCCAGGTTTTCCTGCCGCAGGAACATGCGCTGTCAAAAGGCAACTTCGACAACTTTGAACAGATCCTGGCCGACTGGGATACGCAGATCCGCTACTACACGCGCAAATCTATCGAGATTGAGTACGTGGTCGATACCATGCTGGAAGAGAACGTGCACGATATCCTCTGCTCGGCGCTGGTCGATGACTGCATTGAGCGTGCGAAGAGCATCAAGCAGGGCGGCGCGAAATATGACTGGGTATCCGGTCTGCAGGTCGGTATCGCTAACCTCGGCAACAGCCTGGCGGCGGTGAAGAAACTGGTGTTCGACCAGGGCGTCATTGGTCAACAAGAGCTGGCCAAAGCGCTGGCTGAAGACTTCGAAGGCCTGACCCACGAGCAGCTGCGCCAGCGCTTAATCAACGGCGCGCCGAAATACGGTAACGATGAAGATAGCGTCGATATTCTGCTGGCTCGCGCCTACCAGACCTATATTGATGAGCTGAAGCTGTATCATAACCCGCGCTATGGCCGCGGCCCGATCGGCGGTAACTACTACGCCGGCACCTCGTCCATCTCCGCCAACGTGCCGTTTGGCGCTCAAACGATGGCGACGCCGGATGGCCGTAAAGCGCACTCGCCGCTGGCGGAAGGGGCAAGTCCGGCTTCGGGTACCGACCACCTGGGGCCGACCGCGGTGATCAGCTCGGTAGGTAAACTGCCGACCGGCTCAATTCTTGGCGGCGTACTGCTTAACCAGAAGCTGAACCCGGCTACGCTAGAGAATGAGTCGGATAAGCAGAAACTGATGGTGCTGCTGCGCACCTTCTTCGAGGTGCACAAAGGCTGGCATATTCAGTACAACATCGTGTCGCGCGAAACGCTGCTGGAAGCGAAGAAACATCCTGACCAGTATCGTGATTTAGTGGTCCGCGTGGCCGGATACTCGGCGTTCTTTACCGCCCTGTCGCCGGATGCTCAGGACGATATTATCGCCCGTACCGAGCATACGCTGTAAGCCACACTCCCCGGCTTGCGCTGCGCTTAGCCGGGCTACAGGTTCGAAGCCGTTTGCGGGCCGGTAGTCCGGGTAAGGCGTTTACGCCGCAACCCGGGGTTTTATGCTGCACAAGGGTGAACACAAACTTTCATTCGAAATAAATTTGTGCTCCCCATCACATTGTAATTAGAATGTTACTGGTCGAAGTTAAGCCAGGAGCATGTGTTATGACCGTTAAAGTTATCGTCACCGATATGGACGGAACTTTTCTCAATGACGCCAAGCAGTACGATCGCTCGCGTTTTCTTGCGCAGTTCGCGCAACTCCAGCAGCAGGGTATTGAATTTGTGGTCGCCAGCGGCAACCAGTACTATCAGCTGATCTCTTTTTTCCCGGAAATCCGCGACCAAATCTCCTTTGTTGCCGAGAACGGCGCGCTGGTTTTCGAACACGGTCAACAGCTGTTCCACGGTGAACTTACCCGCCATGAATCCCAGGTGGTGATTGGCGAACTGCTCAAAGACCCGCAGCTCAACTTTGTCGCCTGCGGCCTCGAGAGCGCTTACGTCAGCGATCGCGCGCCCGACGCCTTTGTCGCGCTGATGTCAAAGCACTACCATCGTCTGCAGCGTATTGGCAGCTACCATGACATCGACGATAAGCTGTTTAAGTTTTCCCTTAACCTGCCGGATAGCGAAATTCCGCAGCTTATCGACAAACTGCACGTCTCGCTGGACGGCATTATGAAGCCGGTCACCAGCGGTTTTGGCTTCGTCGATTTGATCATCCCCGGCCTGCATAAAGCCAACGGTATCAGCCGCTTGCTTAAGCGCTGGAACATTTCGCCGCAGGCGTGCGTAGCCATCGGCGACAGCGCGAACGACACGGAAATGCTGAAGCTGGTGAGATACTCTTTCGCAATGGCCAATGCCGCCGAAAGCATTAAAGCGGTATCGCGTTATGCTACCGATGACAACAACCACGACGGCGCGCTGAAGGTGATTCAGGCCGTCCTCGACCACGCCACCCCGTTCGACGAGTAGCGCCTCTCCGGGGCTTACCGCCCCGATTTTCCATTTTGTGCATCTCCGCATAATTTTAAACTTGCATTAACTTAATTTTAACTTAAATTATCGTATGTAAGATTTAATACTTTCGAATGAAAGATGAGAGGTCATTATGGCTATTACCTGTACCTGTGAAACTTTACCTGCCGACCCAAAAGCGGCCATCCGCCAGATCAAGCAAGAGCTGCGGGCGCAAATTGGCGACGTGCAGGCGGTGTTCGATCGGCTGACGGCGCGAATCGCTGCGCGTGTGGAAGAGATTGATGCCCTTAAAACCAGCGGACAGGACGTCTGGCCGACGATCCCGTTCGCCGATATTGCCCGGGATCGGGTTACGCAAGCCCAGCGCGAGCTCATCAAGCGTCGCGGCTGCGTGGTGATCAAGAGCCATTTTCCCCGCGAACAGGCGCTGGGATGGGATAACTCGATGCTCGCGTATCTGGACCGCAACCATTTCGATGAGGTCTACAAAGGTCCCGGCGATACTTTTTTCGGTTCACTGGAAGCGTCGCGCCCGGAAATCTATCCGATTTACTGGTCCCAGGCGCAGATGCAGGCGCGCCAGAGCGATGAAATGGCCGCCGCACAGTCATTTCTTAACCGCTTGTGGACGTTTAACCACGACGGCAAGCAGTGGTTTAACCCGGATATCAGCGTTATTTACCCGGACCGCATTCGCCGCCGCCCGCCGGGAACCACCTCGAAAGGTCTGGGCGCGCATACCGATTCCGGCGCCCTGGAACGTTGGCTGCTACCGGCCTATCAGAAAGTGTTTGCCGACGTGTTTAACGGCAATATTGATGCTTACGACCCGTGGGACGCGGCGCACCGTACTGACGTCGAAGAGTACACGCTCGACAATACCACCAAATGCTCGGTATTCCGTACCTTCCAGGGCTGGACCGCGCTCTCCGATATGATCCCCGATCAGGGCCTGCTGCACGTCGTGCCGATCCCGGAAGCTATGGCTTACGTACTGCTGCGTCCGCTGCTCGACGATGTGCCGGAGGATGAACTGTGCGGCGTCGCGCCGGGCAAGGTATTGCCGATTTCGGAAAAATGGCACCCGCTGCTGATCAAAGCCTTAAGCTCTATTCCGGCGCTCAATGCGGGCGATTCGGTATGGTGGCACTGCGACGTCATCCACTCAGTCGCGCCGGTGGAAAATCAGCAAGGCTGGGGCAACGTCATGTATATTCCCGCCGCGCCGATGTGTGAGAAAAACCTCGCCTACGCGCAGAAGGTTAAAGCCGCGCTGGCGCGCGGCGCTTCGCCGGGAGATTTCCCGCGTGAAGATTATGAAACCGACTGGGAAGGCCGCTTCACGCTGGAGGATTTAAATGTCCACGGCAAGCGGGCGCTGGGGATGGCGGATTAATCGTCGTATAACCCCTTAGGCTCAACGGCGGTGCGGCGGTTACCGGCACGTATCCGCCGCACCGAATCACGTACCGCCAGCGTACCATGCAATAATAGTGAGCCGTGCGGCGCATCGGGACGAATCAGCCTCTGCTGCAACAAATGTACTGCTTCAACGCCTAATTCATCGCGCGGGACGTGGACAGCGGTTAACGGCACATCCTGAATCGCCGCCAGGTTAAAGCCGTCGATACTCATGATAGAAATATCCTGCGGCACGCGTAATCCGCGCTTCTGCAGAGCAGCGATCGTCCCTGCCGCCATAAAATCACCGCCTACCAGAAACGCCGTTGGCAGCGGGCCATCACCGCGCTGATCCAGCCACTCGCCCACTTTTGCCTCAGTATCCCGGGCGCTGAAATTGGCGACGTCGATTAAATCCATGCTATCGACGAAGCGCAGATTCCGCGCACGCCACGCCTGCTTAATCCCCAGTAAACGCAGTTCCATAGTATAGCGGCGCAGGCACATCACGTTCATGATCGCCTGGTGCCCCATCTCAAACAGATAGCGGGCGGCGAATTGACCGATCAGTCGATGATCCGGCGCGACGGAAGGGAGGCGCATTCCGGCGTCGTGGCAGTTAATCATCACGCAGGGTTTGGCCAGGTCCGCCGCCAGATCGTGAATATGCGGATCGTCGATTCCCAGTAAGATGGCGGCCTGGGTCGATGTTTCATGCATTCGCTGCAAAAACAAATTGGCATCGCTGTCATTCTCCTCCAGCGCGCAGTAGCGCAGATGCACCTCATGGGGCACCAGCGCCGAATTGATGCTCTGAATAACGCGATAGTAGTAAATATCTGTACGCTCATCGAACGCCCGCTGAGGGGCAAAGACCACCAGATTATTGAGCAGCATTCTCCCGGCGGCGATACCGTCCATGACGCCCAGCTCGCGAGCGCACTCCAGAACCCTCTGGCGGGCTCTGGCGCTGGTATTCGCTTTCCCTGCCAGCACTCGCGATACCGTACTGACAGAGAGCCCCGTGCGGCCCGCTATTTCGCTCACTTTTAGCTTTTTATCCATTTTGTGATCGCGCTCTAATTTGCTGATGAAAAAATATTCATATTCAGAATATGAATATTTTTAAGGGAATTGCCCGCTTCTTACTGCGATCGCGATCGGCTCATGAAAAAATTTGCAGAATTGCCGCTAGGGTCCACCTCTTTTCTCCCTTAGCCTGAATTGGTCCACCACAAATCAAATAAGTCAACCAATCGTGGCGGAACAGCAGCATTATCGAACAACGAAACAGAAAATTTTAGCGACCACTCAGGAATCAGGCTGGTCAATTTTCCCTACTACATGTCTCGTGGAGAGTTCTATGAGCCAAGGTCTCAATAATGATATGGCGGTGAGTAAATCAGGCCGCATAGTAAAAAATCTGCGCTGGTGGATACTGGTGCTGTTTTTGCTGGGCGTGACCGTGAACTACATTACGCGCAACTCGCTGGGGATTATCGCCCCGGAATTAAAAACCTCGTTGGGTATTACCACCGAACAGTATTCATGGATAGTCGGCGCATTTCAGCTGGCCTATACCATTTTCCAGCCGCTCTGCGGCTGGCTCATCGACGTAATCGGCCTCAAGCTCGGCTTTATGATTTGCGCCACGCTGTGGGCCGTCGCCTGCATTGCCCATGCCGGTGCGGGAAGCTGGCTGCACCTGGCGATCCTGCGCTTTTTTATGGGCGGCGCTGAGGCTGCGGCGACGCCAGCCAACGCCAAAACGCTGGGTGAGTGGTTTCCAAAATCCGAGCGGCCGATAGCGGCTGGCTGGGCTGGCGTCGGTTTCTCGGTCGGCGCCATGCTGGCGCCGCCGATTATCTACTTTGCGCACGCCTCGTTCGGCTGGCAGGGCGCATTCATGTTCACCGGCGCGCTGGCGCTCTTGTGGGTCGTGCTGTGGTGGGCGTTTTATCATAATCCGGAGAAGCACCCTAACCTCGGGAAAGCTGAGCTGGCGCTGATCCAGCAGGATAATGAAGCACCGCCGGTCAAACTGCCCTTCTTTACCGCGCTGAAAACCGTATCAAAAAACAAGCGCTTCTACGGCATCGCCATTCCGGCCTTTATGGCGGAACCCGCCTGGGCGGTGCTGAGCTTCTGGGTACCGCTCTATCTGGCAAAAGAGCACGGGATGGATTTAAAGCAAATCGCTATGTTCGCCTGGCTACCGTTTCTGGCGGCCGACCTCGGCAGCGTCGCCAGCGGCTATCTGACCAAACTGTATACCCGCTGGTTCGGCTGTTCACGGGTGAACTCGGTGGTCGCCAGCTCCGTGACCGGCGCCTTCCTGATGATTTCGCTCGCCACCGTGGCGATCACCCGCGATCCCTATATCACCATCGTACTGATTTCAATAGGCGGCTTCGGTCACCAGATTATCTCCTGCATGCTCAGCGCGCTGGTGGTGGAGTCGTTCGATAAAGGACAGATGGCGACCGTGAACGGCATGCGCGGATCCGCCGCGTGGATCGCCAGCTTTCTGTTCTCATTGTTAATTGGGGTCACCGCCGACAAAATCGGCTTCAACCCGCTGTTTATCGCCATGGGGTTCTTTGACCTGATTGGCGCGGTATTCCTGGTGGCATTTATTGCTGAACGTCGCGCAAAACGCGCCTGAGAGTGGATGTAAAAAATGAAGACTTTGAAAAACTGGACTTTACGCCAACGGCTGGAGCACCACGTTGAGCTGACCGTCGACGGCCAACACACCCTGTGTCTGTACGTTCTGGAAGAGAATATGTTCCGCGTGCTGCTGAAACGGCACGGTCAGCTGGCGGTGGATCGCACCTGGAGTATCGCTCCCGGACAGGATGTACCGTGGGAAGGCCGTCCGCGCGAAGAGCTAAGCGGCTTTAGCCTCCCCGCCTGGCAGCTCACGGAACAGGAAGGCACCCTCTGTATCGCCACCGAACAGCTGCGCGTTATCGTCCACCAGCCGCTGTGGCTGGAATGGAGCTATCGCGATGAAGCCGGCGAGTGGCAGCCGCTGGCGAACGACCGCCCGACCAGCGCCTATCTGGCGAATGCGCACGGCGACGGCGTTGCTCACTACCTGAGCCGACGTAAAGATGAGCGCTTCTACGGTCTGGGTGAGAAGGCGGGCGATCTGCAGCGTACCGGCAAACGCTATGAGATGCGTAACCTCGACGCGATGGGGTATAACGCGGTGAGCACCGACCCGCTGTATAAACATATTCCATTTACCATCGCGCAGCGTAGCGATGTCAGCTACGGCCTGTTTTACGACAACCTGAGCAGCTGCTGGCTGGATCTCGGTAACGAAATCGATAATTACCATACCGCCTATCGCCGCTGGCAGGCGGAAGCTGGCGACATCGATTACTATCTGTTCACCGGCAAGCGCGTACTGGATATCACTAAAGCCTTCGTTCGCCTGACCGGTAAAACGCTGTTTGGGCCAAAATGGAGCCTCGGCTATAGCGGTTCGACGATGCATTACACCGACGCGCCGGATGCGCAAAACCAGCTGATGAACTTTATCCGTCTGTGCGATGAACACGCCATTCCGTGCGATTCGTTTCAGCTCTCATCCGGCTATACCTCGATTAATGGCAAACGCTATGTCTTTAACTGGAACTACGATAAAGTGCCGCAGCCGCAGGTGATGAGCCAGGCCTTCCACGATGCCGGGCTGAAGCTCGCCGCCAATATTAAGCCCTGCCTGCTGCAGGACCATCCGCGCTATAACGAAGTGGCGGAACGCGGGCTATTTATTCGTGATTCACAGGCCGATGCCCCCGAGCGCTCCAGCTTCTGGGACGACGAAGGGTCGCACCTCGACTTTACCAACCCGCAGACCGTCGCCTGGTGGCAGGAAGGCGTGACAACCCAGCTGCTGGAGATGGGTATCGACGCCACGTGGAACGATAATAACGAGTATGAAGTGTGGGACGGCGAAGCCCGCTGTTATGGGTTTGGCCAGGAGATTGCCATTAAACATATTCGCCCGGTCATGCCGCTGCTGATGATGCGCGCGTCGCTGGAGGCTCAGCAGCGCTTTGCGCCGCACAAACGTCCGTATCTTATCTCTCGTTCCGGCTGCGCCGGGATGCAGCGCTATGTTCAGACCTGGAGCGGTGATAACCGTACTAACTGGGATACGCTGCGCTACAACACCCGGATGGGGCTGGGAATGAGCCTCTCCGGACTGTTCAACGTCGGCCACGATGTTGGCGGCTTCTCTGGCGATAAACCGGACCCGGAACTGTTCGTTCGCTGGGTGCAAAACGGCGTTATGCATCCGCGCTTTACCATTCACTCATGGAATGACGACCAGACGGTTAATGAAGCGTGGATGTATCCGGAAATCACGCCGGCCATCCGTGCGGCCATTGAGCTGCGCTATCGTCTGCTGCCGTACCTCTATACCCTGCTCTGGCAGGCTCACGCCGACGATGAACCGATGCTGCGCCCGACCTTCCTCGATCACGAGCACGATCCGCAGACGTTTGCCGAATGCGACGACTTCCTGTTGGGTCGCGATCTGCTGGTCGCCAGCGTCGTCGAGCCCGGTGAGCGTCAGCGCCGCGTCTGGCTGCCGGCTAATCAGGACGGCTGGTACGACTTTGATAGCCACCAGTGGTTCGCCGGCGGGCAGTGGATCGTCCTTGATGCGCCGCTGGAAAAGCTGCCGCTGCTGGTTCGTGCCGGAGCAGGCCTGCCGCTCAGCGAACGCATCCGTCACGTCGATGCGCAAAAAGACGATCGTCGTGAGCTGAAACTGTTCCCGCTGAAAGGCGTGGGGACCCGCCGCGGCCTGCTGTTTGAGGATGATGGCGAAAGCTGGGGTTACCAGAATGGCCATGCGCTGTGGGTAGAGTGGGAAATGGTTTGCGATAGCGCCAGCATCAATCTGAAGGTCAACGCGCGCGGCGATTATCGACCGGCGTGGAAAGCGTTGAAGGTGTCGTTACCGGCAGGGGAAACCCGCAGGCTGCTGGTGAATGGTGAAGAAAAGAGCGAGTGGCGGGTGTAGTGCGGATAAGGCGCTGCAGCGCCTCCGGGGCATTCAACCACTCTGTTCTCTGCAAGGGGCATTCTGCGCGCTGCTCCCGGGGGCGGCGCTCAACGCGCCTTGCCCGGGCTACAGGTTCATCGCCGATTGCAGTGCGGTAGCCCGGACAGATGCGCAGCATCGACTCCGGGAATTCAGCTGCTCTGTTCTCTGCAAGGGGTATTCTGCGCGCTGCTCCCGGGGGCGGCGCTTAACGCGCCTTGCCCGGGCTACAGGTTCATCGCCGTCTGCAGTGTGGTAGCCCGTACAGATGCGCAGCATCGCCTCCGGGAATTCAGCCGCTCTGTTCTCTACAAGGGGTATTCTGCACGCTGCTCCCGGGGGCGGCGCTTAACGCGCCTTGCCCGGGCTACAGGTTCATCGCCGTCTGCAGTGTGGTAGCCCGTACAGATGCGCAGCATCGCCTCCGGGAATTCAGCCGCTCTGTTCTCTACAAGGGGTATTCTGCACGCTGCTCCCGGGGGCGGCGCTCAACGCGCCTTGCCCGGGCTACAGGTTCATCGCCGTCTGTGGGAGGTATCCGGATAAGGCGCAGCAGCGCCGCAATCCGGGACAAACAACAGGAAAATTATTCGATACCTTTGCTGCGCAGATAATCTTCGTAGTTACCGGTGAAGTCCACAACGCGCTCCGGCGTAATTTCAATCACTCGGGTCGCCAGCGAGCTTACAAACTCACGGTCGTGGGAAACGAAAATCAGCGTGCCCTGATACATCTCCAGCGCCATGTTCAGCGATTCGATCGATTCCATATCCAGGTGGTTGGTGGGTTCATCCATCACCAGAATATTCGGTTTTTGCATCATCAGCTTACCGAAAAGCATACGGCCTTTTTCGCCCCCGGAGAGTACTTTCGCCGGCTTCTTGATATCGTCCTGGCTGAACAGCAGTCGACCAAGGATGCTGCGCACCGCCTGCTCATCGTCGCTTTCCTGTTTCCACTGGCTCATCCACTCAAATACCGTCAGATCGTTTTCAAATTCATATTCATGATCCTGCGCGTAGTAGCCAATCTGCGCATTCTCAGACCATTTAACGGTACCGTTGTCCGGCGCCAGATCGCCGACCAGGGTTTTCAGCATCGTGGATTTACCCACGCCGTTGGCGCCCAGAATGGCAACCTTCTCTCCCACTTCCAGCAGCAGGTTGAAGTTTTTAAACAGCGGGCCGTTATCAAAACCTTTAGCCAGCGCTTCCACTTCCAGGGCGTTACGGAACAGCTTCTTATCCTGCTCAAAGCGAATGAACGGGTTCTGGCGGCTGGAGGCTTTCACTTCGTCCAGCTTGATTTTGTCAATCTGACGGGCGCGCGAGGTCGCCTGGCGAGATTTAGAGGCGTTAGCGCTAAAACGGCTGACGAAAGATTGCAGGTCGGCGATCTGCGCTTTTTTCTTGGCGTTGTCAGCCAGCAGACGTTCGCGCGCCTGGGTCGCCGCGGTCATGTATTCATCGTAGTTGCCAGGATAAACGCGCAGTTCGCCGTAATCCAGATCCGCCATGTGGGTACAGACCATATTCAGGAAGTGACGGTCGTGCGAAATGATGATCATGGTGCTATCGCGGTCGTTGAGCGTCTGCTCCAGCCAGCGGATGGTGTCGATGTCCAGGTTGTTCGTCGGTTCGTCGAGCAGCAGAATGTCCGGGTTAGAAAACAGCGCCTGCGCCAGCAGCACGCGCAGCTTCCAGCCGGGAGCGACTTCGCTCATCGGGCCGTAATGCTGTTCTACCGGGATCCCCACGCCGAGCAGCAGCTCGCCGGCGCGCGCCTCAGCGGAATAGCCGTCCATCTCGCCATATAGCACTTCAAGGTCAGCCACTTTGTAGCCGTCCTCTTCGCTCATCTCCGCCAGGGAGTAGATGCGATCGCGCTCCTGCTTCACTTCCCACAGCTCGCCGTGGCCCATAATCACCGTATCCAGCACGCTGAACTCTTCAAACGCAAACTGATCCTGGCGCAGCTTACCGATACGCTCGTTCGGATCGAGGGAGACGTTGCCCAGCGTCGGCTCAAGATCGCCGCCGAGGATCTTCATAAAGGTCGATTTGCCGCTACCGTTGGCGCCAATCAGGCCGTAACGGTTGCCGCCGCCAAATTTGACGGAAATGTTTTCGAACAGCGGCTTACTGCCGAACTGCATGGTGACGTTGCTGGATACTAGCACGGGGTTATCCTGAAAATAGAGAATGAGAAGTGTGATGAACCAGACATTATGCCAGCAAATGCTTCACTTTTCACGGGCCGTTATAAAATCATCACTGCCGCCTGTGTTAGGGTCGTTGTCACCTTGCGCGGTTATACTACTCAGTGCGTAATTTTTTACCCTAATCTGGAAGGAACCTATGACCACAATCTCCCGCCATCCGGCCTTCTTATCGCTGCAGGGCGGTATCAACTTTCGTGACCTGGGCGGCCAGCGTACCGCCGACGGCCGCCGCGTGCGGTCGGGGAAGCTTTTCCGCTCCGGCTCGCTGCATATGATGACGACCGCTGACTTAACCCACCTGGACGCTATCCCGCTCAGCCGGGTGATAGATTATCGCGATCCGGGAGAAGTGCATCGTAGCCCCGATAAGCTGAACGAAACGGCCCACTATCTCAACGCCCCGGCGAATCCTCACGTTCGCGACGTCAACGCTAAAGTCACCGAGCTCAGCGCCGCCACGCTCAACGCCCTTAACGGCGAGCAGTTTATGCTGGAGCTCTATCGCCAGCTGCCGTTCAACAACGCCGCTTATCGCCAGCTGGCCGGTTGGCTGATGGAACCCTTCGACGGCGCGCTGCTGCAGCACTGCGCGGTGGGCAAAGACCGCACCGGCGTTGGCTGCGCATTGACGCTGTTCGCCCTCGGCTGCGATCGCCATACGGTGATGGAAGAGTACCTGCTGACCCAGGGCATGCTGACTGAGGTCGAGAATTTCATGCTCGATTCCCTCGGCGATGAACTGACCGCTCGCGGCCGGCAGAACCTGGCGGAAATCATGACGGTTCATGAGTCTTATCTTGCTGCCGCGCTTTCTCAAATCGACGACCGCTACGCCAGCGTCGATGCCTGGCTGGAGAAAGAGTATCAGCTTACGCCGCAGGCGCGTGAAGCGCTCCAGTCGCGGCTTCTGGAGGGGTAATCCCCTCCCGTTTTCAGGCGGCAGGGCCAGCGTTGACGGGCTACACTCTCGGTCACAGGAAAAAAATGTGATTTCGTACACATCTCATTTACCTGTTTGGCGGAAAGCACATATAATGCGCTCCCATCGACTCCCTGTTTAAACTGACAAAGGCCTGTGCGGCATTAACATCGCCCACGACATAAAGATTATGAAATTATCAACACTCTTCGCGGCAGCCTTCGCCATCGTGGGCTTTTGCAACACAGCTTCTGCTGTAACTTATCCTCTGCCCACCGACGGCAGCCGTCTGATTGGTCAGAACCAGGTGATCACCATTCCAGAAGGCAACAAGCAGCCGCTGGAATACTTCGCCGCCGAATACCAGATGGGTTTATCCAACATGCTGGAAGCCAACCCGGGCGTGGACACCTTCCTGCCGAAAGGCGGCACCGTGCTGAACATCCCGCAGCAGCTGATCCTGCCGGACACCGTGCATGAAGGTATCGTCATCAACAGTGCGGAAATGCGCCTCTACTACTACCCGAAAGGCACCAACACCGTTATCGTGTTGCCGATCGGTATCGGCCAGTTAGGTAAAGACACGCCGGTCAACTGGGTCACCAAAGTTGAGCGTAAAAAAGCCGGTCCGACCTGGACCCCTACCGCCAAAATGCATGCGGAATACCGCGCGGCTGGCGAACCGCTGCCAGCGGTTGTTCCGGCCGGTCCTGATAACCCGATGGGCCTGTACGCCCTGTATATCGGCCGCCTGTACGCCATTCACGGCACCAACGCCAACTTTGGTATCGGCCTGCGCGTCAGCCACGGCTGCGTGCGTCTGCGTAACGACGACATCAAATTCCTGTTCGAAAACGTGCCGGTCGGCACCCGCGTTGAGTTTATCGATGAGCCGGTAAAAGCGACGACTGAGCCAGACGGCAGCCGCTTCATTGAAGTTCACAACCCGCTGTCCACGACCGAAGAGCAGTTCCAGGGCGGTGAAATCGTGCCGATTAATCTGACCAAATCAGTGCAGGCGATTACCAGCCAGACTGACGTAGACCAGAGCGTGCTCGATCAGGCGATTCAGAACCGTTCCGGTATGCCGGTGCGTCTGAACTAAACGCGCATAATGCAGAGAGTGGCGGGCCCGGTGCCCGCCATTTTTTTAACCGTTATTGACCAGAATGATTCCGCCGTGATCGTAGCGATAGTGGCAATGGGCATACTCCAGCGGCGTACCATCCTCCAGATAGATCACCTGTTCGACCTCCAGCACCGGGTCGGTCGCTTCGCAGTTGAGATGTTCTCTGTCCAGCGCCTGCGGTTTCATCGCCCGCACTACCCGATACGAGCCCATCATTTTAAGCCCCAGCGTCTCCTGTACGTAGCGAAACACCGAGCTTTGCAGAATCGTTTTATTCAGGCCGGGCACCAGCGCAACGGGCATCACGGTGAGATCCAGCGACACGGGCTCCTCATTGAGCAACCGCAGACGGACGAAATCATAGACCGGGGCATCGGCGTCAATCAGCAACGAGCTTTGCTCTTTTTCCGTGGGGAAACGCAGCTCGAAGCGAATCACCCGGCTGGTGACTTCCCCTAAATGTTCCCAGGTTTTGGTGGCGCCAAAATAGTCGCTGCCGGGTAGCTCCCACTGCGAAAGCTGGAGGAAATTTTTGCGCACGAAGGTCCCCTGCCCCTTACGGGTGTAGATAAGGCCTTCGACAATCAGCTGGCGCATCGCCTGTTGAATGGTCATCCTGCTGGTGCTGAACTCTGCCGCCAGGGCGAACTGATCGGGTAACGGCGCGCTGGCGGGATACTGGCGGCTGATAATACGTTTTTTGATTTCCCGCGCGATACTCAGATATTTGGCCGTCATTCCCCGATCCTTTTACGTGACTGATTGTGGCTGGCGGGCAGAATATACCATCTGCCCGCGCGAGGCGCCGCTACATCTCTGCGCCATGACTATGGATGACCCGTTTCAGCCAGGCATAGCTTTTCTTCGGTACGCGCTTAAGGTCCTTGAGGTCGTGGTTTTCCCGGTTCACGTAGACAACTCCGTAGCGTTTACGCATATCGCCCTGCGAACTGAGGATATCGATCAACCCCCAGCCCAGGTAGCCAATCACCTGCGCGCCATCGTCAAATATCGCCTCTTTCATGGCGTTGATATGGTTGCGATGATAGGCAATGCGGTAGTCGTCAGCCACCTGGTTTACGCCGTCCCAGGACTCAATCACCCCAATGCCGTTTTCTATCGGGAACACCGGCAGACGCCAGTCGTTGTAGTAGCGGGTAATAATGGTGCGAAAGCCCAGCGGATCAATCTGCCAGCCCCACTCGGTGGCCTCCAGATAGTCATTCTTTTTATCGCCAAACTGCATGTAATAGTTGACCGGCGTGCCCGGAGGGATCGGGTCGCTATCCAGCGCTTTGCTGGCATAGTAGCTAAAGGCCAGATAGTCGATTTTAACCTGCGCCATCAGCGTCAGATCCTCTGCTCGGTAGATATCCTCCAGGCCTTCGCGGGCGACCACGTGCATGACCTCAGGGCTGTAGCCCTCCCCGGCAAAGGCGCGCAGCAGGTTCTGGTTTAAAAACTCGTCCAGCTGCTGGGCGCAAAGAATATCGCGCGGTTTGCAGGTGGCGGGATAGACCAGCGCATGGGCCAGCATCCCGCCCATCAAACACTGCGGCTTAGCCTGGTGCAGATACTGCGTCAGATGAACGTGGGCCATCATCACGTGATGCTGGATCTGATACAGCTCGCGCAGGGTCTTCTCGCCGCGCATATAGCCTGAAATCAGAAACGCGTCCGGCATATGGTAAAGATTCTGCTCATTAAAGGTCAGCCACCACTTCACCTTGTCGCCAAAGCAGTCAATCATTTTCTGCCCGTAACGAATAAAGGCCTCCATTACCCGACGGTCGGTAAAACCATTAAAGCGTTCAGCCAGCGACAGCGGCATATCGAAGTGATACAGGCAAATCATCGGCTCAATGCCACGGGCAATTAACTCGTCGATAAACTGGTGATAGAAAGCAATACCTTCTTCATTGAACTCACCGTCGCCTTCCGGGCAAACGCGGCTCCAGGCAATCTGGAAGCGGTAACAGTTCATGCCCAAATCCTGCATCAGGTCGAAATCTTCCCGATAGCGATGGTAGGAGTCGGTCGCCACCTTCCAGTCGGAAGCAAATTCCGCCGGCTGACGAATATCGTAAACCGACATCCCTTTTCCGCCCTCATTCCACGCCCCTTCGGTTTGCATACTGGAAACCGAGTTACCCCATAAAAAATCTGCCGGCAGTGTTCTGTTCATCTCTCGCCTCTATGACTAGTCATATAATTTTAATGACTAGTCATATAAACGAATTTTCATTAGCAGGCAAAGTCGAGGATCGTTTTTTGTGAGCGCCACGGATAAAAAAAGCCGGATCACGACGCGGGCGATCCGGCTTAGAGGAAAAGAAATTACTGCTGTGCGAGCTGATTACGGCGATATTCGCCCTGACGCTCCAGCATCCAGCCCGGATATTCCCGCGGCAGCGCGCTGACCGCATCAAGCCGCGACAGTTCATCATCGTTCAGGGCAATGCGGGTCGCCGCCAGATTATCGGTAAGCTGTTCGACCCGCTTCGCGCCAATAATCACGCTGCTCACCGCCGGCTGGTGCAGCAGCCAGGCCAGCGCGATTTGCGCCACCGAAACGCCCTTCGCCTCGGCAATCTCGCGCATCACATCAATACAGTCAAAAGCCCGCGCTCTGTTCACCGGCGGGAAATCAAACTCCTGACGACGACCGCCGCTCGCCGACTGCCCATCGCGATCGTACTTACCGCTGAGCAGACCTCCCGCCAGCGGGCTCCAGACCATCAGGCCCAGCCCTTCGCTCTGCATCATCGGCACCAGCTCGCGCTCCAGATCGCGCCCGGCAAGCGTGTAGTAAGCCTGCAAAGAGGCAAAGCGCGCCAGCCCAAGGCGTTCGGAAATGCCCAGCGCTTTCACTATTTGCCATGCCGCCCAGTTCGACACCCCGATATAGCGGACGTGGCCGTGCTGCACCAGATTATCCAGCGCATACAGCGTCTCTTCGATCGAAGTCGCAGGATCGAAACCATGAAGCTGATAGAGATCGATATGATCGAGCTGCAGACGACGCAGGCTCTCTTTGACGCTGCTGATAATGTGATAGCGCGAACTGCCGCGCGAGTTCACGCCTGCAGTGCCGGTTTCGCCAAAGACTTTAGTCGCCACCACCACGTTTTCACGCGGCACTTTCAGATTCTTTAGCGCCTGGCCGGTAATCTCTTCCGAGCGTCCTTCTGAATAGACATCAGCGGTGTCGATGAAGTTAATGCCCGCATCCAGCGCGTTGCCCACCAACTGCTCTGCCTCCGCCTGGCGCAGCTGCCCCACTTTCCCCCACAGGCCGCCTTCACCACCGAAGGTCATGGTGCCCAGGCACAGCTCAGAGACAAAAAGGCCGGTATGACCCAATTTTTGATAACGCATAGGACTCTCCTTCAATCAGGGTGATTCACTGCCGTGAAGAGAGTTATACCCCGGAAAAGGAGAACGCGAATGTGGCGTTTCTGTCCGTTTCTTGCCCAATTCTCTGAATATCAGAGCTGCAGCAGGCCGTATCCCACCAGCGCCGCCCACAGCAGCATGGGGAGCGAATAGAGATGGAAGCGCCACCAGATGCGACGATCGCCAGCCATGCGCAGCGCAATCAGGTTTGCCAGGGAGCCCGGCAGCAGGCCAAATCCGCCGACGTTAACCGCCCAGGCCAGCAGCGCCGATGGTGGAACGTAGTTGAGCAGTAAAATAGTTGCCGGAACGTTGCTGATAAACTGCGACAGACCAATCGTGGTCAGCCACAACCCTCCCGCCGAGAGCTGGCCAACGCCGTTGAGCGCATGCTGTAGAACGGGGAGCTGGGTCAAGAGGTGAACATCGATAAACATCGCCATAAACACCAGCAGCAGCGTCCAGTCGACGTTAACGATCACCGCCCGCGCGAGCAGCAGGAAACCCAGCGCGATCAGCGCCAGTCCCCACAGCTCCTGTTTTAGCTCCAGGGCGGTCAAAAAGACGACATAGAACGCCAGGCAGCTCCAGACCAGCTTTGGCCGCCAGGAGGGCGCCCTGTCGCTGCTCTGATAATTGAGATGCCTGGGGGGGAAACAGAACCAGCACAGCGCAAGCAGTGTCATCATCATCGCTGCTGCCAGCGGCAGCATCTGGCCGATAAAGGCCGGGAATGAGAGGCCGGAGCGCCCCCATAGCAGGATATTTTGCGGATTACCGATAGGGGTTAACAACGACCCGGCGTTCACCGCCAGCGCTTCGAAAATGATTAACCGGCTGGTCGGAATAGCGCACCATTTTTTCAGGGTCAGCGTGAGCGGCACAACGATAAACAGCGCCACATCGTTGGTTAAGAAGGTGGATAGCAGCGCGGCCGCCAGCACCATAAATATAGCCAGCTGGCGCTCGGTGACGAAGCGGCGCGCCATTTTGCGCCCTATTACGTCAAAAAAGCCGCTCAGTTCAATGCCTTTGGTCAGTAGCATCAGCCCGCTAAGGGTGATAATCGTATGCCAGTCAATGGCGTGTAGCCAGCCTGCAGGGGCAAACGGTACAAAGAAGCTTAAAACAACGCCGACAACCAGCAGCAGGTGTAGAAAGCGGTCGCGGATCAGCGACTGAACAAAGACGAGGTTCATTCTCCCGATGACCCCTGCTTGAGGGTAAACTGTTTAAACATCGCCAGCGTCTCTTCGCTGACGTGGTGCTCCATACCTTCGGCGTCGCGACGCGCAATCTCCGGGCTAACGCCAATCACCAGTAAAAAGTTTTCCACGATCTGGTGACGTTCGCGGCTTTCATGCGCCAGCTTCTCGCCTTCAGGCGTTAAAAAGATCCCCCGCCAGGGGATCTGTTCGATCAGCCCAACGCTGGCCAGTCTTTTTAACATTTTGGCAACTGTTGGCTGCGACACCCCAAGCCGCGCGGCCATATCCACCTGGCGGGCTTCGCCCACTTCCATTATCAGATCGGAAATCAGCTCCACGTAGTCATCAATCAACTCCCGACGATGCGCCTCGCGTACCTGACGAAATCCCTCAACGTGTTCTTCGACATTCACTAGCTGCGTCACTTTTTTTGTTATTGGCTTACCTGCGCGACGGTTCATTGTGCTTCCTCATTCCTGTGACGCATCAAGCATCATATAAAAGGATCCCCATTGTAATGGATCGCGCACAGAGAACAAAAAATTAACGTTTTAGCCATAGCTATAAAATATAGCCTGTGCTATATCTGTATGTAATACACACATCCTTCAAGGAGCGAAGGACGAAGTTACAGGAGGTCGATATGAATGAATTCAAGAGGTGCTTAAACGTGTTTACCCATTCTCCTTTTAAAGTGCGGTTAATGCTTGTCAGGATGCTGTGCGATCTGATCAACGGCAAACCGCAGCAGGATAAACCCAACAACTAATGCGGCGTCGCGGTACGCCGCTTCATTTTTCTGCCACAAATTCCTGCCACACTGGCTGATTACTCAGCGCTTCAGCGACTTTTTTCAAGTTTTGTAAGCTTTCTCCCAAAACAATCCGTTATGGACTGTTGACCTTACCATTTGCAAGCCCTATCTTTTGTCAGCCCTGCCAGTACTGCGGCTCGCAGAGACCCTCTTCACGCACTGTCCAGCAGGTTTTACCCCTTGATGCCAGGGGATACACATGGCTCTTTTTGATTGTTTACTATGAATGTCACGCTGAAAGAAACGCTGGTCGCCCGCAGGCCGGTACTGAACCCATGGACAGGATTCTACTTTTTACAATCGCTGTTTATTAACCTGGCGCTGGGCTATGAGTTTAGCCTGCTCTATACCGTTGCTTTTACCTGCGTGCTGCATCTGCTGTGGCGGAGCTTTCCGCGCGCGCAAAAAGTGGTCGTTGGCGTCTATTCACTGCTGGCGGCCATTTACTATCCGTTTGGCCAGGCCTACGGCGCGCCGAATTTCAACACGCTGCTGGCGCTGCACGCCACGAACATCGAAGAGTCCACCGAAATCCTCACCATTTTCCCGTGGTACAGCTATCTGCTGGCCGTGTTTATCTTTGCGCTCGGGGTGATTGCCGTGCGCCGCAAACCGGAAGCGCCGGCGCGCTGGGGGAAAACAGATACGCTGGGACTGCTGTTCTGCATCGCTATTTTCTTTCTGCAACCGGTGCAAAACCTTGCCTGGGGCGGCGTCTTTAAGGTCATCGATACCGGCTACCCTGCCGTCCGCTTCGTTAAAGATGTGGTGGTGAATAATAGTGAAGTACTGGATGAGCAGGCGCGGATGGCGCAGCTGGCGAATATGAAAGACAGCTGGCACGTGCTGGCGGTAAAGCCAAAGTATCATCTGTACGTGGTGGTTATCGGAGAGAGCGCGCGCCGTGATGCGCTCGGTGCCTTTGGCGGCCACTGGGACAATACGCCGTTCGCCAGCTCGGTCAAAGGCTATTTATTCAACGACTATATCGCCGCCAGCGGTTCAACGCAGAAATCCCTCGGTTTGACCCTGAACCGGGTGGTCGACGACAAACCGCAGTTTCAGGATAACTTTGTCACCCTCGCCAACCGTGCCGGTTTTCAGACCTGGTGGTTCTCAAATCAGGGGCAAATTGGTGAATATGATACGGCGATTGCCAGTATCGCCAAACGCGCAGACGAAGTTCAGTTCCTTAAAAACGGCGATTTTGAGGCCAACAAAAACACTCAGGATGAGCAGTTATTAAAGCTGACCGCGCAGGTGCTTGCCACCCGCCGTACCCAGCCGCAGCTAATCGTCCTGCATTTGATGGGCTCACACCCGCAGGCCTGCGATCGCACCAAAGGCAAATACGCCGTTTTCGTGCAGTCGAAAGAGACCTCCTGCTATCTCTACACCATGACGCAAACCGATACGCTGTTGAGCAATCTTTATACTCAGCTACAAAATTCGGGGGAAACCTTCTCGATGACCTATTTTTCCGATCACGGTCTGGCCTTTAAGGAGCGCGGGAAAGAGGTGCAGTATCTGGCACACGACGATAAGTACCAGCAGAATTTCCAGGTGCCGTTTATGGTGATCTCCAGCGATGATAAAGCGCATAAGATCATTAAAGCGCGACGTTCCGCCAACGACTTTCTCAGCTTCTTTTCGCAGTGGACCGGTATCAGCGCTCAGGAGATCACCCCGCGCTATCGCTTTATCTCAGAGCAGAAGGCTGGCCCTATCTACATCACCAACTTCCAGCTGAAGAAGGTCGACTACACCCATCTGGGGACCGACGCGTTCACCGTCAATTAACACGGTTGCGTGAACCGCAGGCAAAAAAATCCGCCCCTTGAGGCGGATTTTTTATATCACCGAAGTGATTAGAAGCGGTAACCTACGCCAGCGATCCAGGTGCCAACGTCAACGTTACGAATGCGAGACTGCTCGTAGGAGAAGTCCAGAGCAACGTTTTCGATCGGGTTGAACTGCAGGCCAGCACCGTAAGAGAAACCGTAGTCGCTCATGTCAGTTTTGTTCGGGTAGCTGTTGTTCTGGAATTTACCGTAACCAACACCTACTACGCCGTAGATGCTTGCCCAGTCATTCAGACGGTAAGCCGGACCTGCGGTGATGCCGTAGTACTGGCCTTTTTTGTAAACGCCAGACTCAGAACGATCTTTCTCGGTGTAGGTGAAAGAACCGATAACACCCAGCGGGTTGTTGTCTTGCTCGTAGCGGTACTTCAGGTTGAAACCGCCTGCTTTGTTAGCTTCGCCCTGCATGTCGCTCTGAGCGTAACCACCGGTAACGGTAGAAGTCGCAGCGAAAGCAGTGGTGCCTACGGATGCAGCCAGAACAACGGCCAGTGCTGAAAAACGTGCAATTTTATTCATAACCACCTCAAATGTGTTTCTAATAAGTCCTAAGTCTTAAATATAACAAAAACTTTTGGGAAACTCTTTTCACTTTACATTGTCTAACGTACTTTTTCATGTAACTAAAGGTTTCTACGTTTCTATAACAAACTGGAAAACAAACCTTTTTTACAAATATAGACCTATTAAGGCCTATAAAGCACCCGACGTGTATCCAGATTATTCCTAATCTTCTGGTGAATTTATCTTCGCCCCCGCGCTATTGTACTGCTTTCACTCCCCTTTTTTTCAACAATAGCTCAACCGGCGCGGGGTAATTCATTTACACTGGAACCTTTACCGCATTTGACAAAATTGACAGGAGAAAGGATGCCCGGCTCGTCCCGTAAAGTACCGGCATGGTTGCCGATACTGGTTATTTTAATCGCCATGATTTCCATTCAGAGTGGCGCATCGCTGGCCAAATCACTGTTTCCGCTCGTCGGCGCGCCCGGCGTTACCGCCCTGCGCCTGGCTCTCGGTACCTTCATCCTGGTGGTTATTTTCAAACCCTGGCGTCTTCGCTTTGCGCCGGAGCAGCGTCTGCCGCTACTCTTCTATGGCCTGTCGCTGGGCGCGATGAACTACCTGTTCTATTTATCAATTCAGCGCATTCCGCTAGGCGTTGCCGTCGCGCTGGAATTTACCGGCCCCCTGGCGGTGGCGCTCTTTGGCTCCCGCCGCCCGCTGGATTTCGTCTGGGTAGCGCTGGCGGTGCTTGGACTCTGGTTTCTGCTGCCGCTGGGGCAAAGCGTTGCCCAGATCGATCCCATCGGCGCGCTGCTGGCGCTTGGCGCCGGCGCCTGCTGGGCGGTCTACATTCTCACCGGCCAGCGCGCCGGGGAAGAGCATGGTCCTGCCACGGTCGCCATGGGATCGCTGATTGCTGCGGTGGTCTTCGTGCCGATGGGGATGATTCAGGCCAGCGATACGCTATTTCAGTGGGGGCTATTGTTACCAGGCCTTGGGATCGCCATTTTATCCACTGCTCTGCCCTATTCTCTGGAGATGGTGGCCCTCACCCGCATGCCCAGCAAGACCTTTGGCACCCTGATGAGCATGGAGCCCGCTTTGGCCGCGCTTTCCGGCATGGTGTTTCTTGGTGAAACGCTAACTGCAACCCAGACCCTGGCGCTCGGGGCGATCATTCTGGCATCAATGGGCTCGACGCTGACAATGCGCCGGGAGACAAAAATTCAGAAAGTCGACATCAGTTAAAGAACAGGCCCTGAGCAAGAAAACCAGTCAGGGCCTTTGATTCATAAAGATTTTTGCCAATCCAACAGCCCTGCGCTATCAGACCGATAGAGACTACCGCCGCTGCAAAGCTCAAATCCGTTGCTATACTTAATTCCGCAAGTTATTGGGATGAGACGCTCCGAATAATTCGAATTTGAAGTATGACGAGTACAAATATCAAGAGGATATGACATTATGAGTACCGCAAAACTGGTTAAAACTAAAGCAACGAATCTGCTCTATACCCGTAACGACGTCGCAGATAGCGCGAAGAAAGCGACCGTTGAGCTGTTGAATCGCCAGGTGATCCAGTTCATTGACCTGTCTCTGATTACTAAACAGGCTCACTGGAATATGCGCGGTGCAAACTTCATTGCCGTTCATGAGATGCTGGACGGCTTCCGCACCGCGCTCGTCAACCACCTTGATACCATGGCTGAACGTGCCGTCCAGCTTGGCGGCGTGGCGCTGGGTACCACTCAGGTCATCAACAGCAAGAGCCCGCTGAAAAGCTATCCGCTGGATATCCATAGCGTCCAGGACCACCTGAAAGAGCTGGCCGACCGCTATGCCATCGTCGCCAACGATGTGCGTAAAGCCATCGACGAAGCAAAAGATGAAGATACCGCTGATATCTTTACCGCCGCTTCCCGCGACCTGGATCAGTTCCTGTGGTTCATCGAAGCGAATATCGAGTAAGCCAACTGCCGTCAGCTACGCTGGCGGCTTTTTTATTTCTTTTCCCCACGCCCCGCTTCGCACCACATTAGTGCATGAGATTGGTCAAAATACGCGCCAAAGTAAATCAATTGTAATAATCACCTCACACAATCGTTACATCAAGATTGTTTTAACATCAGGGTTTGCGTTAAAAATGCTCTTGTTATGCGATGCGCTTATGACGCACCAAAATAGCGCCCCATATCGGTGCGTTTAACGTTATCCCTTATCAAAATCGTGCAGCAGGAATTATCCTGGTTGTTATAAAACAACAGGTTGTAAAACTGGCATGATTTTTTCATAAGGCAACTCGTTCTCGCAGGGGATCGTCCCGTGGATATAAAAGGAAATGCTATGAAGTCTGTATTTAAAGTTTCACTGGCTGCACTGACCCTGGCTTTTGCGGTTTCTTCTCACGCCGCTGATAAAAAACTGGTTGTCGCTACCGACACGGCGTTTGTTCCGTTCGAATTTAAACAGGGCGATAAGTACGTCGGTTTCGACGTTGACCTGTGGGCTGCCATCGCAAAAGAGCTGAAGCTTGACTACACCCTGAAGCCAATGGACTTCAGCGGTATTATTCCGGCGCTGCAAACGAAAAACATCGACCTCGCGCTGGCGGGGATCACTATCACTGACGAGCGTAAAAAAGCCATCGACTTCTCTGACGGCTACTACAAAAGCGGTCTTCTGGTGATGGTGAACGCAAATAATAACGAAATTAAGGATGTCAAAGACCTGAACGGTAAAGTGGTTGCCGTGAAGGGCGGTACCGGCTCGGTAGATTACGCGAAAGCCAATATCAAAACCAAAGATCTGCGCCAGTTCCCGAACATCGATAATGCCTATATGGAACTCGGTACCGGGCGCGCCGATGCGGTTCTGCACGATACGCCAAACATCCTTTACTTCATCAAAACCGCAGGTAACGGTAAGTTCAAAGCGGTAGGCGACTCGCTGGAAGCGCAAAACTACGGTATCGCTTTTCCGAAAGGTAGCGACGAGCTGCGTGAAAAAGTGAACGGCGCGCTGAAAACTCTGCGTGAAAACGGCACTTATAACGAAATTTATAAAAAATGGTTCGGTACTGAACCTAAATAATAATTAGCGATGCTCTCTTCCAGGCCTGCTGTGGTCTGGTAGACCTGGAGCTTTCCGGGCTACCCGTCAGCAGGCCTGAATAGTTTTCTCAGAGGAATTTCCTCTGTTTTCGACACGGTAACAGGAACATATTATGCAGTTTGACTGGAGTGCCATCTGGCCCGCCATCCCCATTTTGCTGGAAGGCGCCAAAATGACGCTGTGGATTTCGGTCCTCGGCCTGGTCGGCGGTCTGATAATCGGTCTGGTAGCCGGTTTCGCCCGCTGTTTCGGCGGCTGGATTGCCAACCACATTGCGCTGGTCTTTATTGAAATCATCCGCGGCACCCCGATTGTGGTGCAGGTCATGTTCATCTACTTCGCTCTGCCGATGGCCTTTAGCGATTTACGTATCGACCCGTTCTCCGCGGCGGTAGTCACCATTATGATTAACTCTGGCGCCTATATTGCGGAAATTACCCGCGGCGCGGTGCTGTCGATTCACAAAGGCTTCCGGGAAGCCGGCCTCGCCCTGGGTCTTTCTCGTCGCGAAACTATTCGCTACGTAATCCTGCCGCTGGCGCTGCGCCGTATGCTGCCGCCGCTGGGCAACCAGTGGATTATCAGCATTAAAGACACCTCGCTGTTTATTGTCATCGGCGTAGCCGAGCTGACCCGCCAGGGCCAGGAAATTATTGCCGGTAACTTCCGCGCGCTGGAGATCTGGAGCGCCGTTGCGGTTATCTATCTAATCATCACCCTGGTGCTGAGCTTTGTTCTGCGTCGTCTTGAAAGAAGGATGAAAATCCTGTGATTGAATTTAAAAACGTTTCCAAGCACTTTGGCCCAACCAAAGTGCTGCATGATATCGATCTGAAGATCAACCAGGGCGAAGTCGTGGTGATTATCGGGCCGTCCGGCTCCGGTAAATCGACCCTGCTGCGCTGTATTAACAAACTCGAAGAGATTACCAGCGGCGAGCTGATCGTCGATGGTCTGAAGGTCAACGACCCGAAGGTTGATGAGCGGCTGATTCGCCAGGAAGCCGGGATGGTGTTCCAGCAGTTTTATCTGTTCCCGCACCTGACCGCGCTGGAAAACGTGATGTTTGGCCCGCTGCGCGTACGCGGCGCCAATAAAGCGGCGGCGGAAAAACTGGCGAAGGATCTGCTGGCAAAAGTGGGCCTCGCGGAACGCGCGCACCACTACCCTTCCGAGCTTTCAGGCGGCCAGCAGCAGCGCGTAGCTATTGCCCGGGCGCTGGCGGTTAAACCTAAAATGATGCTTTTTGATGAGCCAACTTCCGCGCTCGATCCCGAACTGCGTCATGAAGTACTGAAAGTGATGCAGGATCTGGCTGAAGAAGGCATGACCATGGTCATCGTCACCCACGAAATCGGCTTCGCCGAAAAAGTGGCTTCCCGCCTGATCTTTATCGATAAAGGGCGCATTGCCGAAGATGGCGATCCGCAGGTGCTGGTCAACAACCCGCCAAGCCCGCGTCTGCGGGAGTTTTTACAGCACGTCGCCTGACCCCAGCCCGGCTCTCCCTTCGCGGGAGAGCCGCTTTCCAGAATCATCCCAACCTCGCGCTCCGGATCTCGTCTTCTATACTTAACGGTTTGAGATGCAATGGAGGTGCCTGTGCCGCGGATTTTGTTCCTGCTCGCTTTACTCTTCACCGCTCCGCTATGGGCCGCGACGCAGCCCGGCGTTCCGGCAACCACAACGGACCACTCCAGCAGTAGCGAACCCGATCTGGCGCAGAAAAAAGCGGCCTACGGCGCGCTGGCCGACGTGCTTGAAAACGCCGATGCCCGCCAGGAGCTTATCGATCAGCTGCGTAAAGCCGCCGCCACGCCGCCGCCGGACAGTACCCCGACGCTGACGCCGCCGGAAATTAAAGACGAAACGACGGTGCTGGAGAACGTCACTCAGATCAGTCGTGAATATGGCGAACAGCTTTCGTCGCGCTTCTCTCAGCTATGGCGCAACATCACCGGCTCTCCGCACAAACCATTTAATTCGCAATCGTTCATCAGCGCCGCCTGGCATTTCCTGCTGCTTGGTGGTCTGGTCTTTGCATTCTGGTGGCTGGTACGCCTGGCTGCCCTGCCGCTGTATCGCAAAATGGGGCACTGGGGACGACATAAAAACCGCGACCGCAGCAACTGGCTACAGCTGCCGGCCACGATTGCCGGCGCATTTATTTTCGACCTGCTTCTGCTGGCCCTGACGCTGTTTGTTGGCCAGCTATTAAGCGATCGCCTGAACGGTAATAATTCCACTATCGCCTTCCAGCAAAGTCTGTTTCTCAATGCCTTTGCGCTGATCGAGTTTTTCAAAGCCATTCTGCGGCTGATTTTCTGCCCACGCATCCCGGAGCTACGCCCGTTTAACCTTAGCGATGAAGCGGCAAAATACTGGAATCTGCGCCTCAGCGCGCTCAGCAGCCTGATTGGCTACGGGCTGATCGTTGCGGTGCCAATTATCTCCAACCAGGTTAACGTGCAGTTCGGGGCGCTGGCCAATGTGGTCATTATGCTGTGCATTACGCTCTGGGCCCTGTATCTGATATTCCACAATAAGCAGTTAATTACCCAAGGGCTTATCCATCTTGCCGACCGATCGCTGGCCTTCTTTAGCCTGTTTATCCGCGCCTTTGCTCTGGTGTGGCACTGGCTGGCCTGCGCCTATTTCATCGTGCTGTTTTTCTTCTCGCTGTTCGACCCCGGTAACAGCCTGAAATTTATGATGGGCGCGACCCTACGCAGCCTGGCCATCGTCGGCGCCGCCGCGCTGGTCTCCGGTATTCTGTCGCGCTGGATTGCGAAAACCATCACCTTGTCGCCGGAAACCCAGCGTAACTATCCTGAACTGCAAAAACGACTTAACGGCTGGATCTCCGCATCGCTGAAGGCCGCGCGTATCCTGACGGTCTGCGTGGCGATTATGCTGCTGCTCAGCGCATGGGGGCTGTTCGATTTCTGGCAGTGGATGCATAACGGCAGCGGGCAAAAAGCGGTTGATGTGCTGATTCGTATCGCGCTGATCCTGTTCTTCTCGGCGATTGGCTGGACGCTGCTCGCCAGCCTGATTGAAAACCGGCTGGCATCGGACATTCACGGTCGACCATTGCCCAGCGCCCGCGCCCGAACGCTGCTGACGCTATTTCGCAACGCGCTGGCGGTGGTGATCAGTACCATTACCATTATGATCCTGCTTTCGGAAGTGGGGGTGAATATCGCCCCGCTGCTGGCTGGCGCGGGCGCGCTGGGCCTGGCAATTTCATTTGGCGCGCAGACCCTGGTCAAAGATATTATTACCGGCATTTTTATTCAGTTCGAGAACGGTATGAATACCGGCGACCTGGTGACGATCGGGCCGCTCACCGGGACGGTGGAGCGCATGTCGATTCGCTCCGTCGGCGTCCGTCAGGATACCGGCGCTTACCATATTATTCCGTGGTCTTCGATAACCACCTTCGCCAACTTCGTTCGCGGTATCGGCTCGGTGGTGGCCAACTATGACGTTGACCGGCATGAAGATCTGGATAAGGCTAACCAGGCGCTGAAGGATGCGGTCGCGGAAGTGATGGCGCAGGAAGAGATTCGCGGGCTGATCATTGGCGAGCCATCCTTCACCGGCGTGGTAGGCTTAAGCAATACCGCCTTCACCCTGCGCGTCACCTTTACCACCCTGCCGCTCAAGCAGTGGACGGTCAGATTCGCCCTCGATACGCAGGTGAAAAGGCATTTTGACCTCGCAGGCGTGCGGGCGCCGGTACAAACTTATCAGGTTCTGCCGATGCCAGCACCCGCAGGACCGCCTGCCCCCGCCGAGCCCACGTTATAGCGTGCGGCGACGTTTGGCCTCATCCATAAAGGTCCAGGCGATAAAGCGGCTTTGCTTATTCCCCTGGGCCATCTCTTTCTTCACCACTTTCACCGCGCCGACGTCGGTCAGCGCGCGATATAGCGGCGGCAGGTTGTCGCCGCGAGAAACCAGCGAAGTAAACCATTTAACCTGACGAGCAAAGGGCTTGCTCTCTTCAATCATCTGCGTAATAAAGGCCACCTCGCCGCCTTCGCACCACAGCTCCTGCTGCTGACCGCCAAAGTTCAGCACGCTCTGTTCGCCCAGCCCAAGATTGCGACGTTTACGCTCGCCGCCCGCCTGCGCGCTGGCAGCGGAATCATGAAACGGCGGGTTACAGAGGGTCGCATCGTAGTGTTCATTTTTATGAATAATGCCGTTCAGAATCGCGTTGGCATCTTTTTGACGGCGCAGGCGGATCTGGCGAGTGAGCCCCGGATTGCCGTTGATGATAGCCTGGGCACTGGCGAATGCCTCGGCGTTCACTTCGCTACCCGTAAAGCGCCAGCCGTACTCGTGCGCGCCAATGAGCGGATAGATGCAGTTTGCGCCCACGCCGATATCAAGAATGCTGGCGTTAGCCGGGATCGTCCCGCTATCCAGCGCCAGCAAATCGGCGAGGTGATGGATGTAGTCCGCCCTGCCCGGCACCGGCGGACAGAGAAAGCCGTCGGGAATATCCCAGTGTTTCACCGCGTAAAAATGCGCCAGCAGCGCTTTATTCAGCGCCTTCACCGCCAGCGGGTTGGCAAAGTCGATGGTCTGCTCACCCACCGGATTAAGGGTGATGAAGGCCTGCAGCTCAGGATGGGCCTGGCACAGCGCGGGCAGATCGTAGCGTTGATGGTGACGGTTACGCGGGTGTAACCCCGGTTTCTGGGCTTTCATGGCATTCTCCTTTGAACAGCCGCGTAAGATACCCGTTGACGGCGGCGCGGTAAATAAGTGAGTCTGGATATCTTCTTTATTTGTCACGAGTGTCGTATGTACTTCTACCAACCTTCGCAAGGACACGGGCTGCCGCACGACCCGCTTAACGCGATTATCGGACCACGGCCTATCGGCTGGATAGCTTCCGTGGATAATAGCGGCCAGCATAATCTTGCGCCGTATAGTTTTTTCAACTGCTTTAACTATCGGCCGCCGATTATTGGCTTCGCCAGCAGCGGCTGGAAAGATAGCGTGCAGAATATCGTTGAGACCAAAGAGTTCGTCTGGAACCTCGCCACCCGCCCCCTGGCGGTCGCGATGAACGAAACCTCTGCCAGTATCCCGCGTCACGAAGATGAATTTGTTCGCGCCGGGCTCACTCCCGCCGCCAGCCGTCTCGTCAGCGCCCCCCGGGTAGCCGAAAGTCCGGTCAATTTTGAGTGTCGCCTGTCGCAATGCATCCAGTTAACCACCGCCGAAGGGCTGGCGGTTGACACCTGGCTGGTGCTGGGCGAAGTTGTGGCAGTGCATATTGATGAGTCGCTGCTGGAGGACGGGATTTACCAGACCGCAAGAGCTCAGCCGATTCTACGCGCGGGCGGCCCCAGCGCCTATTACGCCATTGATGAAAGCCTGCGCTTTGACCTTGTGCGTCCGGACGCCCGCTAGACGTTTATTCCGACTCCCCCGACCGGCAAGCTCCCCGCCGGGCTGGTCGGGAAGCGGCTTTTTATCCGCCTGTAATCATCCCTTTAACCTCCCCTGCGGAGGCCTGCGCGCAAACGCCCTTTCAGTATCCCTCTCTCCACTGCCTCACCCCTGGATTTTCTCAGCAGTGAACATGACTCCTTGTCTGGTCATTTTTTGCCCCCATATTTCCTATACTAAAGAAAGACGAGATAGCGAGGTGGACTATGGCTTCAGGCTGGGCAAATGACGACGCGGTGCAGGAACAAATCGATAGCACTATCAATGACGCGATTTCACGGGCGCGAAATGAGCTGTCATCGGGTGAGAGCAACAAATTTTGTGAAGAATGCGGAGAGCCGATCCCCGAAGCGCGTCAGCGCGCGGTCGCGGGCGTGAAATACTGCATCAAATGCCAGCAGGAGAAAGATTTACATAACAATACATTTTCAGGATATAATCGCAGAGGTTCCAAAGATAGCCAGCTTCGTTGACCGATATTTACCGTTCATTACCGCATATCGCGTTATCTTTTCGCGCACGTTTTTTGGCAAGCGGCGTGGCAATATGTGCCCTTAAAGCCCTCTGAACTTCATCCTCACGGCTTTTGCTTTTCCCGGCTAAAATAATTTATTAATATTCAATAAATTAATACTTATTCAAAAAATTCGATGGACACTGTTAATTTCCTTCGATTTTATCTCCCGTAAAAAACCGTGATACTTATCACATCGACGCAACATCGTCCCCTGAACAGAACAACCTGCGAGAGATTAACTATGAAAAACATGAAATTTGCTGCCGCTGCCATCGCCCTTTCCGCTCTCTCTTTTGGCGCATTCGCCGCCCAGCCGGTGACCTCGGCTCAGGCAGAAAGCATGAATAAAATTGGTGTAGTTTCCGCTGAAGGCGCGACGACGCTGGATGGACTGGAAGCTAAACTGGCTGAAAAAGCAGAGGCTGCCGGCGCGACCGGTTATAGCATCACCTCAGCTAACAGCAACAACAAACTTAGCGGTACCGCGGTTATCTACAAATAATCGCCGCTACTTGCCGCTATTTCCTGTAGCCACACCCTGTAATGCCACTGTTTTAACCCTGTAAGATCCTTTAATACCCTTGCCTTGCCCGTCCACGCCACTGGACGGGCTTTTTTTTGCCTGCCGCTACGGTTACCAGCGCTCAGCCACCTTTGCCAGGCCCTGTTCAAGAGACGGAACGGCGCCGGTGGCCACAAGACAGCAGGCCAACTGAATTCGCAATGATTGCGGTAGCGGTGCGCTCCCGACGATGCAGCGCTCAATCCAGCGGGCGGTGACTTCAGGATCTTTTGACTCCGGCAGGGCGAGTGCCTGCGCGGCTACGCTATCCTGTCGTTCATTTACCACCCGCATACCAGATGCATCAATCAGGCTAATCTGCGGACAGCGCTGCGGGTTGGCGTAAACCTCCCCTTCGGTACCGTGCATCAGCAGCGCCCGCCCGCCGATTTCGGCAAAGAATTTCGCTACCCGGCCGACGTATTCCGGGTGTGAAACGCTCGACAGGCGCAGCGCCGCCTCTTCCGCAAAGGGTGTCGCCAGCTTGGCCAGCGTGTGGGCGCTGTTGCGCACGCCCATGCGCCAGCGCATCGCCAGCTGTTTTTCCAGCGGTGGGCAAAATGCGCCGACCGGAACGTAAACCGGCTGATGGCTATCCAATCGCGCCTGGGCCTGACCCGCGTGAAGCGTCGCCGGGATACCCATCAGTTCAAAAATCGTTTCCGTCACCACGCGGGTCGGATCGTGGCTCACGCCGTGGACGATGACCGGGAAGCCGAGCTTATGCAGCAGGACGGCGAGCAGAGGGGTCAGGTTTGCCTGTTTACGCGCGCCGTTATAGCTGGGGATCACAATGGGCATCGGTTTGGCGACCGGCGGAGTCAGCTTAATCGTATGCGCCTGCATCGCTTCATAGAAGCCCTTCATCTCCGCTTCGCCTTCGCCTTTAATGCGCAGAGCGATAAGAATGCCGCCGAGCTCAAGCTCAGGCACCTCGCCGTTAAGCATCCGCGAGTAGAGCGCGCGGGCTGTCTCCACATCCAGGTCGCGGGCGTGGTTCTTTCCGCGCCCGACTTCTTTAATAATCTTGCTGTAGTCCATTGCAGGCTCCTCTGAGCTTCTCACATCGTCGACATTGCACCACTATCGCCGCTTGCGACGCGTCGGTTTTGCTTTCGTTTTTACTATAACCTCAGGGACGGCAGGCTGCTCTATCGGAAATACGGGTAATGCGTTCAACAGGCGCTTACCGTAATTTTTGGTTAACAGACGTTTATCATAAATCACCACCTCTCCCCAGCAGCTATGACTGCGGATCAGGCGCCCCACCTGCTGAATCAGGTTGAATGACGCGCTGGGCAGGCTCTGGACTTCGAACGGATAGCGGTTGAGGCTTTTGAGCCATTCACCTTCGGTGATCACCACCGGGCTGTCTATCGGCGGGAAAGCTATCTTATGGATATGCACCTGGCTTAACAGCTCGCCTTTTAAGTCCAGACCTTCCGCAAAGGATTGCAGCCCAACCAGTACGCTGCGCTCGCCGCCTTCAACGCGTTTGCGGTGCAGCTCCACCAGTCGGTAGCGGGGCTTATCGCCCTGAACCAGCAGCAGCAGGCGCAGATCGGTCACGTGCTCGAGAAAACGCTGCATCGCTCTTCCGCTGGCGAACAGCACCAGCATGCCGAGATGCTTTTTGCTCTCGACCTGTTCACGGAAATAGGCGGCCATTTCGGCAATATGCTGCTCTTCGTTATCGATAAGCGGTTCATAATGCATCTGCGGAATGACGATTTTACCCTGTTCGACGTGGTTGAAGGGCGAATCCAGCGCCACAAAGCGATCTCCGGCTTTCTCTTTCAGCCCGCTCATCTCCTGCAGGCGAGAGAAGCTGTTCAGCGAACGCAGCGTCGCAGAGGTGACGACGATATGCGGGACGCTGCGCCAGAGCAGCCTTTCCAGCTGATCGCTGACGCGGATCCCCACGCAGTGGAACCAGATATGCATCTGACCATCGCGCAGATCGCGGGTGACCCATTTAGTCACCGGTGCGCCGGAGGACTGCGCCAGCGACGCCAGCCGCCACAGTTTACTTTGGCTTTCAAACATCCCCAGCGCGCGGTTCATCTGCAGCAGAACCCGGTGCAGACGCACCACATCGTGCGTGCCGGTTTTTTCGCCCAGATCGTTAAGGAACAGCTCCGCCAGGCCGCGCAGCGTTTCGGTGAGTTTCGCCATCCGCTGGCAGATCTCCATGACTTCCTGCGGCAGTTCCCCCATCGGAAAGCGATGCTCCGCCTCCTGGCCGGCCGGCATGTAGAGATTGAGAATATTATTCAGCGAGGAGATTAGCTCGAACAGCTCCTCGCAGTGTCCAGTCAGACGTTCGGGATTCGCCAGCGGCGGCGTGGTCTTAGGGCGAAACTGCTCCATGCAGGTCGCAACCAGCTTAGTGAACAAATCCAGCTGCAGGCGATACCACGGGGCGGTAATTTCAGCGCTCATTTCCAGCGCATCGCGGGCGACCTCCGGCAGATGGTGGCCTTCATCAAGCACCAGCAGTAGATGCTTCGGCTCCGGCAGCACCGCTTCGCTCTCCATAGCCGCCATCACCAGCGCATGGTTCGCCACCACCACTTCCGCTTCCTGGATTTCCCGTCGGGCGACAAAGAACGGACATTCGCGATAATAGTGACAGTTTCGATTCAGGCAGCTGGCTTTATCCGTGCTCAGGCGGCTCCACAGAGAATCATCCACGTTTTTGTCGGTATGATCGCGCAGGCCGTCCCATTTGTAGCTATCGAGATCCGCTTTCAGCGTTGCGCACAGCTTCTGCTCCGCCTGGTTGTTAGGCGTGAGTTCGTCATCAAGAAAGGCCAGCAAATCCTGCTGCGTCGGTTCCGTGCTGGCAAGCGCGGCCAGGTTACGCGGGCAGACGTAGCGCCCGCGGCCAAAGGCGGCGGTAAAGCGCAGATCGGGGATGATTTTGCGCAGCAGCGGCAGATCTTTACTGTAGATTTGGTCCTGCAGCGCAACGTTGGCGGTACTGACCACCAGCGTTTTTTGCTCTTCGCGGGCAATAGCAATGCCAGGGATCAGATACGACAAGGTTTTGCCGACCCCGGTCGGCGCTTCAATCGCCAGGTGCCGCCCCTCTTCTCCGGCGAGCGTCTTCGCCACATCGGCGATCATCTGCCGCTGCGGAGGCCGGGGAATAAAGTCAGGAATTTGTTCCTGAAGCGCCTTATACCAGGCGGCGATTTGCGTTTTCAGCGCTGCGGTCAAAGCCATGAGAAAACCTGAATACTGTATAAACAGCCACTATTGTGCCATTTTTGCCGGGAGGGAGGTATCCCTTTTTCGGCAAACAGGAAGCGGTCTCGCAGAATCAGGTTGAAGTCGGTTTATGCAGCCACAACCAACGCTCGACATCCACTTAATGAATAATGTGTCATAACGTTATTTTATCCGGGCTGAATATAATTTTCAAAATACCAGCACAGTCACCAAAATCGCTATCAATTTAACTTTATGGGCATTCAAAAAAACATGAAGATGTTTAAAATCATCTAAACGAATTCCGAAAAATATCGTCAAAAAGACCGTGAAATTAAAATTAATCCTTTAATTTCAGATATATTAAGAATATCTAAACTCATAATACATTATATCTTAAACGCTAATCCGTATACTGCTTTATGAACCCGCAGGGTCTGTAAATTATTGAGGGTATATATGGTTGCTTTTTTAATGTTATTAGTATCTGTCATTCTTTTGATAGTTGCAGGTTATAACTTTGTTAGTTATTGCAAAAATCGTAAAAATAGTTCATTGCCAAAAGTAAGATCTCATAAAAGATAAATAGCGAGCGGCAACATTGAAGTCAGACTTAGCGGGAGAGTGTTAAATTTTAATCGCGATGTGTTCTGAAAGGAACAAGCTGCGGTAGATTTCCCCACCGCAGCCAGAACAACTTTACTCAGCCGCAGCAGGTTTGCGCGGGCGGCGACGGCGAGGAGGCTTACCGTCCTGAGTGCGCGCTTTCGACGCTTCGCCATCGGTGCGACGCGGAGCAGCCTGCTGGGCACGACCCTGTCCCTGACCACCACGACCGCCGCCGCGCTGCTGCTGGCGACCGTTCTGAATCGGCTCGGCTTTGATCGACGGATCCGGCTCGTAACCCGCAATGGCGATGCGCGGGATCTCTTTCTTCAGCAAGCGTTCGATATCATGCAGCAGCTTATGTTCATCTACGCAGACCAGCGACAGCGCTTCGCCCGTTGCCGCAGCGCGCCCGGTACGACCAATACGGTGCACGTAATCTTCCGGCACGTTTGGCAGCTCGTAGTTCACCACGTGCGGCAACTCTTCAATATCCAGACCGCGCGCGGCGATATCGGTTGCGACCAGCACGCGGATGCCGCCGGATTTAAAATCAGCCAACGCTCGGGTACGCGCGCCCTGGCTCTTGTTGCCGTGAATAGCGGCGCTGCGGATGCCGTCTTTATTGAGCTGTTCCGCCAGGTGGTTTGCGCCGTGTTTGGTGCGGGTAAAGACCAGAACCTGCTGCCAGTTACCTTCGCCGATCATCTGCGACAGCAGCTCGCGCTTGCGCTTTTTATCGACAAAATGCACCAGCTGGCTCACCTGCTCAGAAGCGGTGTTACGGCGGGCGACTTCGATTTCCAGCGGGTTATGCAGCAGCTTTTCCGCCAGTGATTTAATGTCGTCGGAGAAAGTTGCGGAGAACAGCAGGTTCTGCCGCTTTGCCGGCAGCTTCGCCAGCACCCGGCGAATATCGTGAATAAAGCCCATATCCAGCATACGGTCGGCTTCATCCAGCACCAGCACTTCGACTTTGTCCAGGCTCACGGCGTTCTGATGCTCAAGGTCCAGCAGACGGCCAGGGGTTGCCACCAGAATATCGACGCCGCTGCGCAGCTTCATCATCTGTGGGTTAATGCTTACGCCGCCGAAAACCACCAGCGAACGAACGTTAAGGTATTTGCTGTAATCCCGGACGTTCTCGCCAATCTGTGCCGCCAGCTCGCGCGTCGGGGTCAGGATCAGGGCGCGCACCGGGCGACGACCTTTGGCGTGGGGTTCTTTTTGGATCAGGTGCTGAAGCAGCGGCAGCGTAAATCCCGCCGTTTTGCCAGTACCCGTCTGGGCGCTGGCCATCAGATCGCGGCCCTGTAATACTGCCGGGATAGCCTGCTGCTGAATAGGGGTTGGCTCTACGTAGCCCTGCTCAGCGACGGCGCGCAGGATTTCAGGATTCAGGCCAAGGGAATCAAAAGACATAACAACTCCGAACCGCCCCGGCCCGTCACAGGCGTAGTTTTCAGGGAGATTATTGCGAAAGAGATGGCAAAAACCACAATGCCATGAAGTTGCGCAGTCTAGCAGATTTTGTGACGAACCGCATAAAATCTGCCGAAAAGAATCCTCTGTCTCACAAACGACAGCTCCCCGTTTTGTCGATGAGAAGCGGCGATGGCGCTTCGCGCCAGGCGTCCCCGAAATAGCACGTTTAATGCCTCGACAGGGAAACCGCGAACAAAAGCAGAGAAGCGCCGCCGCAGGACGCGGCGGCGAAAGCAATTAACGCAGGCGATACTTAATTTTTTCGACCATCCTCGCGGTGGAAATACCGTAGCGATCGTGCAGGGTCGGCAGCGCGCCGGCCAGCAGGAATTCGTCAGGCAAGCCAACGGTATCCAGCTCGCAGCGCACGCCTTTGCGCATCAGCAACGCGGCAACCGCCTCCCCCAGTCCGCCAACCGAAGTATGGTTCTCGGCAGTAACCACCAGGCGACCGGGCTTCGAGGCCTGTGCAATGATCGTTTCTTCATCAAGTGGTTTGATCGTTGGCACGTGCAGTACGGCTGCGCTGATATTATCGGCCCGCAGCTTTTCGACCGCCTCGAGGGCGCGCATGGTCATCAGCCCGGAAGAGATAATCAGCACATCGTTGCCATCCTCAAGCAGCTTCGCCTTGCCCAGCTCAAACTGATAGTCGTACTTATCCAGCACCAGCGGCACCTTACCGCGCAGCAGGCGCATATATACCGGACCGTTATGGTCGGCAATCGCCGGTACCGCCTGCTCTATCTCCAGCGCATCGCATGGGTCGACGATGACCATGCCGGGAATGCCGCGCATAATCACCAGATCTTCCGTTGCCTGATGGCTCGGCCCGTAGCCGGTGGTCAGGCCCGGGAGCGCCGCGCAGATCTTCACGTTGAGATGCTCCTCGGCAATGACCTGATGAATAAAATCATAGGCGCGGCGGGTAGCAAAAGCGGCATAGGTGGTGGCGAAGGGAATGAATCCCTCTTTCGCCATTCCTCCCGCCGCCCCCATCAGCAGCTGTTCCGCCATTCCCATCTGGAAAAAGCGATCCGGGAAAGCCTGCGCGAAAATGTGCAGATCGGTGTACTTTGACAGGTCCGCGGTCATACCAACGATTTCCGGTCGCTGCGCCGCCAGCTTCGAGAGCGCAACGCCAAACGGTGCCGGAATCGTCGCCTGACCTTCGTCAGCAATAGAAGCGATCATCGCGGACGTTTTTAAACGTGGTTTACTCTGGCTCATTACAGCACTCCTTCCGGTTTGTTGGCGTCCAGCACCGCAATCGCTTTTTGCCACTCATCGGCATCGACGCGAATAAAATGGTTTTTATCCCGGGTTTCGAGGAACGGGACCCCTTTACCCATCAACGTGTCGCATAAGATGACCCGCGGCTGGTTGCCCGCATGATTTTTCGCGTTATCAAAGGCGGCCATCACCGCCGCCAGATCGTTACCGTCGACGCGCTGCACGTACCAGCCGAAGGCGGCCCATTTTTCATGCAGCGGCTCAAAGCCGAGAATTTTGCGCGAATCGCCGTCCGCCTGCTGTTTATTCACGTCAACGATGTTGATCAGGTTCGTCAGGCCGTAATGCGCCGCCGACATCGCCGCTTCCCAGGTGGAACCTTCATCCAGCTCCCCATCCGACATGGAGTTGTAGACCCAGGATGCGCTCCCTTTTTGCCGCAGCCCCAGCGCCATCCCGACGGCAATAGAGAGCCCCTGCCCCAGCGAGCCGCCGGACATCTCCATCCCCGGGGTGTAGGTCGCCATTCCCGACATCGGCAGGCGGCTGTCGTCAGAACCGTAGGTTTCCAGCTCCTCTTCCGGGATAATTCCCGCCTCCAGCAGCGCCGCATAGTAGGCGATGGCGTAATGGCCGTGAGAGAGCAGGAAGCGGTCGCGACCTTCCCACTGCGGCTCTTGTGGACGGTAGGTCATCGCGTGGCTGAACGCGGTGGCCAGCACATCCGCATAGCCTAATGCCTGGCCGATATAGCCCTGACCCTGAACCTCCCCCATGCGCAGGGCATAGCGGCGAATCCGCCACGCCGCCGCGGCGACTTTTTGTGCTTCGGTGATCTTCATCTGCTTGCCTCGCTTAGTGGATTAACATGCCGCCGTTTACGTCAAGAGTGATACCGGTAGAGTAGGAAGAGAGATCGCTGCCGAGGAATAGCGCGGCGCGCGCGATGTCAACCGCATCGCCGAGGCGGTTCATCGGGATTCCGGCGAGGATGTTGGCCGTCATTTCGTCGGTCAGCTTACCGGCGGTGATATCGGTCTGGATCAGCCCCGGGGTAATGCAGTTGACGCGGACGTTGTCCGGACCCAGCTCGCGGGCCATCGCTCGCGCCAGGCCAAGCACTCCGGCCTTTGCCGCACTGTAGTGCGGGCCGCCGAAGATACCGCCGCCGCGCTGGGCGGAAACCGACGAGATACAGACAATGCTGCCCGATTTTTGCGCCCGCATCGCCGGGATAACCGCCTGCGACATCAGCAGCGTACCGCGCAAGCTGACATCCAATACCGCGTCATAGTTGGCACGTTTAATGTCCATCAGCTTCAGCGGCTGGGTGATACCGGCGTTATTCACCAGCACGTCTACCCGACCATATTTCGCCAGAATCTGTTCCATTGCCGCCTGAACCTGAACTTCATCGGCGACGTTTGCCGCCAGCCCGAGATGGCCTTCGCCTAATGCCGTCGCCGCGGCTTTGCTGGCTTCGCCATTGAGGTCGATAATGACCACTTTAGCGCCGTTTTCGGCAAATAACTTCGCGGTAGCAAAACCCAAACCGCGTGCGGAGGCCGCGCCAGTAATAATGGCGACTTTATCTTTTAATAACATATTTTTACTCCATGACATTACGTCATATTAATTAACAGGATATATTTCCGTTATTGTGGCTCATCGAGAAAGAGAATAACCAGCAAACCAATTGCTGCGCAGATACCAAAATAAGTAAATACAGAATTAAAGCTGCCGGTCTGGTCCAGTAAAAATCCCGCAGCCATCGGGGCAACAAATCCGCCAAGGTTGCCACCGCTATTAATAATAGAAGAGGCGATCGGATAGGTTTTACTGTCCGAAACGGCCATACCGTAAGCGGTAAAAGCCGGCCAGCCGATATTTAAACAAAAGCCGACGAAGAACAAACCAATACAGACCGCCAGGGTACTCGCTGGAATATTCAGCATGATTAACATCATGACCACCGTTGAAATAGCGGTAAACATCATGGTGGGTTTACGCCGACGACCTAATACTTTATCTGAAATCCACCCTCCGGCGATCGCGCCAATAAAACCGCCGATGCACGGCATACTTGCCACAAAGCCCATGCTCATCACATCAAAACCGCGCTCTTTGACTAAATACAGCGGGATCCAGGTTAATAATCCGTACAGTACGCTAACCATCATAAAATAGGCCAGACAGTCACCGAGAATATTTTTTGAGGTAAATAATCCTTTCGCCGTATCGATAGGCGCCATTTTCTTCACTCGAATAATTTTATCCAGCCAGGTAAAACGATTGGCAATTAAGATATTTTCGCGCACAAGGTTATCATCGGTTTCACGCCCGGCATTGATCTCTTCCAGTTCGGCTGGTGAAACAAATCCGCTCTCCGAGGGTTTTGACTTAACCAACAGGTACCACGCTATCGCCGCCACAATCCCCGGTATCGCAAAGGAGAAAAAGACCCACCGCCACCCCCAGGTTACCGCAATCCACACCGCCAGCGGCGGAACGATGATCGGCGCAAACATGGTAGCTGCAATGTAAACGCCCGTCGCCGTGGCTTTCTCTTTCGGCGGGAACCAATTGTTAATGGTTGAAGCCAGTCCTACCGGGCACGGCCCTTCGCTAAGACCCAGTCCCAGACGCACCATTTTCAGACCAAAAACGGAGCTCACGGTGCCCATCAGCCAGGTAAAAGCGGAAAAGCCGAAAATGGATAGCGAAACCAACCCCCGGGTACCGCGTTTGGCAATAAAGAATCCTGCCGGGATCTGACTTACCGCATAGCCCAAAAAAAACATGCTGGCGATGGCCCCGGCTTCAAAGTTATTGATATGAAACTCATCAATGATAAACGGCAGCACCGCGCCGATATTCGTTCTGTCAGCGTAATTTATGGCATACACCAGAAAAATCATCGTCAAAACCACGAAACGATATTTTGTTTTCCTGGCGTCAGTACAGACAACAGTATCTATACGTGACATAGGGTATCCTCATTATTGTTTTATGTTTTTGTCGCGAACCTTACCGCATCGCGCCTTGGTATCAGGCCTGTGGTTGCAATATAACAACCCAAAAAGGAAAGGGTATTCAAAAAACCTCAATTATGAGTGAGAAAAATTTGCTTCGTGACTGCACGCAAATTCCTGCGAATTATGTTGCCTGGCATCCCTCGCCCTAAAACTGTTAACTTCATCACGAATTACGCCATTACTTATTTTGTCTCTATGTTATGCTGATGTGCCATTGTGGAGATAAGGACGAGCGTAGCTTCTTGCGAAGTAAAAATAATACCACCAGACATTTTCTATTTGCTGGAGAAATGATGAATCAGCCGCTGCAAAATAAAAGTTTACCGATGCCCTCCTTACGCAATATTCAGGCATTTATTGAAGTGGCGGATACCGGCAGTCTCAATCTGGCCGCAGAGCATCTCAATATTACGGCCTCAGCGGTCAGCCATCAGATAGCCAGCCTGGAACAGTATCTCGGAAAGAAAATATTTTCCCGCAGCAGTAAAGGCATGGTGTTAACCGCAATTGGTGAAAAATATCTTAAAGAGGTTTCCGGAGCGTTAAATATTATTGGCCAGGCCACCAATCAGGTGATTAACGATATCCATCAGGATTATTTACGCATTCACTCCGCGCCCAGCTTTGGGCTCCTGTGGCTGATGCCCCGCCTGAACAAATTTCGCCAGGCCTGGCCCGAGCTTAAAATTAGCCTGACCTGCTCTTATGAAAGTATCCAGTTCTCCCGCGATAATATTGATATCGATATTCGCCATGGGCTCTCACAATGGCCGACTCTGGTGGTCAAAACCATAAAAAATGAACGCATGCTCCCCTATAGCTCATCAACTTATTTAGCCAGCCGCGAAGTTCAGACCATTGAAGACTTACTGACCTGCGATCTTATCCACTCCGACAGCACGCTGATCGGCTGGAGCAACTGGTTATCCTGGCACAAGGTTCGCGGCTGGAATAAAAGCTTTATTTTTAATTTTGACCGTTCCTATATGAGCATTGAGGCCGCACGCATGGGTATGGGCATTATTCTTGAAAGTAATTTGCTGGCCGGTCAGAGCGTTCGGCAACGGCACCTCGAGCCGGTTTTTTCCAGCGACGCGAGTATGCCGGTTAACGCCCATCACTTCGTTTTGCCGCACCCTAACGAGCAAAAAGAGAAAGTGAAGATCTTTTTTAACTGGGTTGCCGAAGAGCTCAGTCATGAGGGATTTCATATCTAATCGTCGATGCTGGACAAAGCGGCAACCTGCGCCTAGAGTTAATCAATCGATTGATTAACTCTTTCCGCGTGATGACCACCACACCGACTACCAGCAAGGGAGAGCAGGCGAAAAGCCAGCTCATCGCCGCCGCTATCGCCCAGTTCGGCGAATACGGCCTGCACGCCACGACCCGCGATATTGCCGCCCAGGCCGGGCAGAATATCGCTGCGATCGCCTACTATTTTGGTTCTAAGGACGATCTCTATCTCGCCTGCGCCCAGTGGATCGCCGATTTTATCGAGCACAATTTCCGCCCCCACGCGCAGGCGGCGGAAGCGCTATTCGCTCAGCCTCTTCCGGACAAAGCCGCCATGCGCACTCTGATTCTGCGCGCCTGTCAGAATATGATTTTGCTGCTGACCCAGGATGATACGGTTAACTTGAGCAAATTTATCTCCCGCGAACAGCTATCGCCGACTGCGGCCTACCGGCTTATCCACGATCAGGTCATTGCTCCGCTACACTGCTACCTGACCCGTTTAATCGCCGCTTATACCGGCCTTAACCCTGACAGCACGCAGATGGTGCTGCACACGCACGCGCTACTTGGCGAAGTGCTCGCCTTTCGTCTTGGCCGGGAAACGGTGCTGCGCCGCGCGGGCTGGGCTGAATTCGATCGGCAAAAAACCGAGCAAATTTTTGAAGTTATTACCTGCCATATAGATTTCGTTCTGGAAGGATTATCGCAAAGGGGTCTGGAGTCATGAAAAAACCGCTCATCGTCGTTGTGCTGCTTCTCCTGCTGGCCGCTGTCATTGGCGGAGGCTGGTGGTGGTACCAGAGCAGCCAGCAAAAAGAGCTCACGCTTTATGGCAACGTGGATATTCGCACCGTTAACCTGAGCTTTCGCGTGGGCGGACGGCTGGCATCGCTCAGCGTCGACGAGGGCGATGCGATAAAAGCCGGGCAGACGCTGGGCGAGCTTGATCGCGCGCCCTACGAAAACGCCCTGCAGCAGGCGCAAGCCAACGTTTCCACCGCCCAGGCGCAGTACGACCTGATGATGGCGGGATATCGCTCGGAGGAGATTGCCCAGGCCGCCGCCGCGGTCAACCAGGCGCAGGCGGCTTACGACTATGCGCAGAACTTCTATCAGCGCCAGCTGGGGCTACGCAAAAGCAGCGCCATCTCCGCGAACGATCTGGAAAACGCCCGCTCCTCGCGCGATCAGGCCCAGGCGACGCTGAAATCCGCGCAGGATAAGCTGCGCCAGTATCGCGCGGGGAACCGTCCGCAGGAAATCGCCCAGGCCAGAGCCAGCCTCGAACAGGCGCAGGCCGCGCTGGCGCAGGCGAAGCTGGACCTGCACGATACCACGTTGACCTCGCCGTCCGACGGAACGCTGATGACCCGCGCCGTCGAGCCGGGCAGCATGCTTAGCGCGGGCGGTACCGTAATGACGCTGTCGTTAACCCATCCGGTATGGGTACGCGCCTACATCGATGAAACCAACCTGGGCCAGGCCCAGCCGGGGCGCGAAGTGCTGCTTTACACCGATAGTCGCCCGGATAAACCCTATCGCGGCAAAATCGGCTTCGTCTCCCCTACCGCTGAATTCACGCCGAAAACCGTGGAAACCCCGGACCTGCGCACCGATCTGGTTTATCGCCTGCGAATTGTGGTCACCGATGCCGACGACGCGCTGCGTCAGGGGATGCCGGTCACCGTGGCCTTCAGTCATGGAAACGGCCAATGAGCGAAGACGTGATTACGCTGAGCGGCCTGACCCGGAGCTTTGCCGGGATGGACCGCCCGGCCGTCGCGCCGCTGGACTGCACCATTCACTCCGGCTATGTGACCGGTCTGGTGGGCCCGGATGGCGCCGGAAAAACCACCCTGATGCGCATGCTCGCCGGGCTGCTGAAGCCCGACGCAGGCAGCGCAAAGGTGATCGGCTTCGACCCGATTGCTGACGATAGCGCCCTGCACGCGGTGCTCGGCTATATGCCGCAAAAATTCGGTCTGTATGAAGATCTGACGGTGATGGAAAATCTCACGCTCTACGCCGACCTGCGCAGCGTGACCGGCGAGGCGCGGGAGAAAACCTTCGCCCGGCTGCTGGAGTTTACCTCTCTCGGCCCCTTTACCGGCCGGCTGGCGGGTAAGCTTTCCGGCGGCATGAAGCAGAAACTCGGCCTGGCCTGTACCCTCGTCGGCGAGCCGAAGGTGCTGCTGCTGGATGAGCCCGGCGTCGGCGTCGACCCCATCTCACGCCGCGAGCTGTGGCAGATGGTACACGAGCTGGCGGGCGACGGGATGCTGATCCTCTGGAGCACCTCCTACCTCGACGAGGCCGAGCAGTGCCGGGACGTTCTGTTGATGAACGAGGGCCAGCTGCTTTACCAGGGAGCGCCAAAAGAGCTGACGCAGACCATGGCGGGACGCAGTTTTTTGATTTCCAGTACCCGGGAGAATAACCGCCGCCTGCTCCAGCGCACCCTGAAGCTGCCGCAGGTCAGCGATGGCGTCATTCAGGGTAAATCGGTACGCCTGATCATTAAAAAAGAGGCCAGCATCAGCGAAGTAAAGAACGCTGCCGATATGCCGCCGCTGGAGGTCGCTGAAACCGCGCCGCGTTTTGAAGACGCCTTTATCGACCTGCTCGGCGGTGCCGGTACCGCCGAATCGCCGCTGGGCAAAATTATCCATACCGTGGAAGGCTCCCATGAGGACACGGTGATTGAAGCGCAGACCCTGACCAAGAAATTCGGCGATTTCGCCGCTACCGATCACGTCGATTTTCAGGTTAAACGTGGGGAGATTTTCGGCCTTCTCGGGCCTAACGGCGCGGGTAAGTCTACCACTTTTAAGATGATGTGCGGCCTGCTGGTCCCCACCTCCGGTAAAGCGCTGGTTCTGGGGATGGACCTGAAGGTCAGCTCCGGCAAAGCGCGTCAGCATCTGGGCTATATGGCGCAGAAGTTCTCGCTGTACGGTAACCTTTCCGTTGAGCAGAACCTGCGCTTCTTCTCCGGCGTATACGGCCTGCGCGGACGGGCGCAGAACGACAAAATCGCCAGCATGAGCGAGGCGTTCGGCCTGAAAAGCATCGCCAGGCAGGCCGCCGACGATCTGCCGCTTGGCTATAAACAACGCCTGGCGCTGGCCTGCTCGCTGATGCATGAACCGGATATCCTGTTTCTTGACGAACCCACTTCCGGCGTCGATCCCCTCACCCGCCGCGAGTTCTGGCTGCATATCAACAGCATGGTCGATAAAGGCGTCACGGTGATGGTGACCACCCACTTTATGGATGAGGCGGAGTATTGCGATCGTATCGGTCTGGTCTATCACGGCAAATTGATCGCCAGCGGCACGCCGGACGATCTGAAGGCGCTGGCGGCGGATGAAAAACAGCCTGACCCAACGATGGAGCAGGCATTTATCACCCTCATCCATGACTGGGATAAGGAGAACGCCGGTGAGCGCTAAACTGCTATCGTGGCGGCGCGTACGCGCCCTGTGCGTGAAAGAGACGCGGCAGATCGTCCGCGACCCCAGCAGCTGGCTGATTGCGGTGGTGATCCCCCTGCTGCTGCTGTTCATTTTTGGCTACGGGATTAACCTCGACTCCAGCAAGCTGCGGGTGGGCGTGCTGCTGGAGCAGCAGAGCGAAGAGGCGCTGGATTTTGTCCATACCATGACCGGCTCCCCCTATATTGACGCCACCATCAGCGATAACCGCCAGGAACTGGTGCAGATGATGCAGGCGGGACGCATTCGCGCCCTGGTCACCCTACCGGTGGACTTCGACCAGAAGATGGCCCGTCCCGGCGACGACGCGCCGATCCAGCTCATCACCGACGGCAGCGAACCCAATACCGCTAACTTCGCCCAGGGCTACGTCGAAGGCATCTGGCAAATCTGGCAGCAGCAGCGGGCGGAAGATCGCGGTGAAACCTTCGAGCCGCTGATCGACGTGCAGATGCGCTACTGGTTTAACCCGGCCGCCATCAGCCAGCATTTTATTATCCCCGGCGCGATTACCATCATTATGACGGTGGTCGGCGCGATCCTGACGTCGCTGGTGGTGGCCCGCGAGTGGGAACGCGGCACGATGGAAGCGCTGCTGTCGACCGAAATTACCCGCGCCGAGCTGCTGCTGTGCAAGCTGATCCCCTACTATTTCCTCGGCATGCTGGCGATGCTGCTGTGTATGCTGGTGGCGGTGTTTATTCTCGGCGTGCCGTTCCGCGGTTCGCTGGTGATTCTGTTTTTTATTACCAGCCTGTTTTTGCTGAGTACCCTGGGCATGGGGCTGCTGATTTCCACCATCACCCGTAACCAGTTTAACGCCGCGCAGGTCGCGCTGAATGCCGCGTTCCTGCCGTCAATCATGCTCTCCGGATTTATTTTTCAGATAGACAGCATGCCGGCGATAATTCGCGCCGTGACCTACGTGATCCCGGCGCGCTATTTTGTCAGCACTCTGCAAAGCCTGTTTCTGGCGGGCAATATCCCGGTGGTGCTGTTGGTGAACGTGCTGTTCCTGATCGCCTCGGCGGTGATGTTTATCGGCCTGACGTGGCTGAAAACCAAACGACGTCTGGATTAATTTGCCTGCGCGCCCCCCGGTACAAGGGCTGGCAAACGGGTAGCCCGGATAAGCGCAGCGCAATCCGGGGATCACAAAGAGAGAATATGAGATGTTTCATCGCTTATGGACGTTAATCCGCAAAGAGCTACAGTCGCTGCTGCGTGAACCGCAGACGCGGGCGATTTTAATTATGCCAGTACTCATTCAGGTGCTGCTGTTCCCCTTTGCCGCCACGCTGGAGGTGACTAACGCCACCATCGCCATCTATAACGAAGACAACGGCAAGCACGCCGTGGAGCTGACCCAGCGCTTTGCCCGCGCTAAAGCCTTCACCCACGTCCTGCTGCTGAAAAGCCCTCAGGAGATAAGACCGACCATTGACGAACAAAAGGCGCTGCTGGTCGTGCGATTCCCGGCAGATTTTTCGCGCAACCTCGATACCTGGCAGACCGCCCCTCTCCAGCTGTTGCTTGATGGGCGCAACTCCAACAGCGCGCAGATCGCCGCGAACTATCTCCAGCAGATCGTCAAAAACTATCAGCAGGCGTTAATGGAAGACAAAGCCAAACCAAACAACAGCGAGCTGGTGGTACGCAACTGGTATAACCCGAATCTCGATTACAAATGGTTCGTCGTGCCGTCGCTAATCGCCATGATCACCACCATCGGCGTGATGATAGTCACCTCGCTCTCCGTTGCCCGCGAGCGCGAACAGGGTACGCTCGATCAGCTGCTGGTCTCGCCGCTGGCAACCTGGCAGATCTTTATCGGTAAAGCGGTGCCGGCGCTAATCGTCGCGACCCTGCAGGCCACCATCGTGCTGGGAATTGGTATCTGGGCCTATCAAATCCCCTTTGCCGGCTCGCTGCTGCTGTTTTACTTTACGATGATTGTCTACGGCCTGTCGCTGGTAGGATTCGGCCTGCTGATTTCGTCACTGTGCTCCACGCAGCAGCAGGCGTTTATCGGCGTGTTCGTCTTTATGATGCCGGCAATTCTGCTCTCGGGCTACGTTTCCCCGGTGGAGAATATGCCGCAATGGCTGCAGGATTTGACGTGGATAAACCCGATACGTCACTTTACCGATATCACCAAGCAGATCTATCTGAAGGATGCGAGTCTGGAAATTGTGTGGGGAAGTTTGTGGCCGCTACTGGTCATAGCGGCCACCACCGGCTCAGCGGCGTATGCGATGTTCCGAAGAAAGATCGCGTAGTTTTTTATCTTTCGCCAGCAGTGAAACCACCGCCGGACCTGCCAGTATGGCCAGCCCGGCGAGGGCTAACAGCAGGTTGTTGTGCAGCACGCGCGACAGCAGCCACAGCACGATTACCGCCGCGCCGAAGTACCAGGTGGTGGTGAGCTCCTCAAGGAAATCACCGACGTCGCGCCAGCGCTCATCGTGGTGACGCTGCAAGAACAGCATCGACAGTAACGTGACGCCGTACAGCACGCACAAACCTAATCCGACGCGCACCAGCGCGCCGCTCATCCAACCCATCACCAGTACTGCCACGACCAGTAGATGCAACATAATCTGCCAGCAACTAAGACCCGTTGCGACGCGTACACGTTGTTGCCACTTCATGGCTTCTCTCCTGAAGGATTTTTCTCTGCTACTCAGAGTACCGCACTTTACGGAAAATTCCGTATCACCGCATCTTTTTGTGACCTCTACTACACTATTTCCTACAGGAAAGTGACATTGCCCAGAGAAATAAGGACAACCAAATGCCGCGATTTTCGCTAAACGTGCTGACAATTAACACTCATAAAGGGTTCACTGCCTTCAATCGCCGCTTTATTTTACCCGAGCTGCGCGAAGCGGTGCGTAGCGTCAGCGCCGACATTGTTTGCCTGCAGGAGGTGATGGGTGCGCACGAAATTCATCCGCTGCATATCGAAAACTGGCCGGATACGACCCACTATGAATTTCTTGCCGATACCATGTGGAGCGATTACGCCTACGGTCGCAATGCGGTTTATCCGGAAGGGCATCACGGCAACGCGGTACTTTCTCGCTTTCCTATAGAACATTATCAAAATCTGGATGTTTCGGTCGGCAACAGCGAAAAGCGCGGCCTGCTCTATTGCCGCATCGTCCCGCCCGAAAGCGGGATCGCTATCCATGTGATCTGCGCGCATCTGGGTCTGCGTTCTCATCAGCGCCAGGCCCAGCTGACGATGCTGGCGGACTGGGTAAACGGTTTGCCCGCGGGCGAGCCGGTGGTAGTGGCCGGTGATTTTAACGACTGGCAGCAGCAGGCTAACCGCCAGCTTAAAGCCCAGGCCGGGCTGGAGGAGATTTTTACCCGCGCCAGAGGGCGCCCGGCGCGAACTTTCCCGGTCAGCTTCCCTCTGCTGCGCCTCGACCGCATATACGTAAAAAACGCCCATGCCAGCCAGCCAAAAGCGCTGGCGTTAAAACAGTGGCGTCATTTGTCCGATCATGCACCGCTTAGCGTGGAGATACATCTGTGAAATGCAGCTGGCAGGAAGGAAACCGCATTCGGCTATTAGAAAATGGCGATAACTATTACCCGGCATTATTTGCCGCTATTGATCGCGCGCAGCAGCGGGTGATTCTGGAATCCTTTATCTGGTTCGAGGATGACGTCGGCAAGCAGCTGCATGCCGTGTTGCTCAAAGCGGCCCAGCGCGGCGTGCGCGTAGAAGTCCTACTGGACGGTTACGGCTCTCCGGATTTGAGCGAAAGCTTTGTGGGCGAACTGACGTCGGCCGGGGTGATTTTTCGCTACTACGATCCGCGCCCGCGGCTGCTCGGCATGCGCACCAATTTATTCCGCCGCATGCATCGTAAAATCGTGGTGATCGACGACGTTACCGCCTTTGTCGGCGGAATTAACTACTCCGCCGAGCATATGACCGATTACGGTCCCGAGGCCAAACAGGACTACGCCGTGCAGGTTGAAGGGCCGGTGGTGCTCGACATTCTGCAGTTTGAACTGGAAAACCTGCCCACCAGCGAAGCCACCCGCCGCTGGTGGCGCCGCCGTCGGCATAAGCCCGAAGTCAACCGCAATCCCGGCGAGGCTCAGGCGCTGTTTATCTGGCGGGATAATCAGGATCATCGCGATGATATCGAACGCCACTATCTGAAAATGCTGACCACCGCCCGCCGGGAAGTGATTATCGCCAACGCCTACTTTTTCCCCGGCTATCGGCTGCTGCATGCGATGCGCAACGCTGCCCGCCGCGGCGTACGCGTCAAGCTTATTGTCCAGGGCGAACCGGATATCCCGATTGTTAAATTCGGCGCACGACTGCTGTACCACTACCTGGTCAAAGGCGGCGTGCAGATTTTTGAATATCGCCGCCGTCCGCTGCACGGCAAAGTGGCGCTGGCGGACGACCACTGGGCCACCGTCGGCTCCAGCAACCTCGACCCGCTCAGCCTGTCACTCAATCTGGAAGCCAACCTGGTGATCCACGACCGCGAATTCAACCAGACGCTGCGCGATAATCTCAATGGCTTAATCGCCAACGACTGCCGCGAAGTGGATAAGCGCATTTTGTCGAAACGAACCTGGTGGCGGCTCGGGATTAGCGTGCTGGCGTTCCACTTCCTGCGCCACTTCCCCGCATGGGTCGGATGGCTTCCGGCCCATACGCCCCTGCTGTCGCGCGTTCAGCCTCCGGTTCAGCCAGAAATTGAAACCCAGGATCGCGTGGACCCGGAAAACCAGGAGGTCAAATCCTGATGGCGAAATCTCACCCTCGCTGGCGGATGGCGAAAAAAATCCTGACGGTGCTCTTTTTTATCGCCGTCGTTGTGCTGCTGGTCGTTTACGCACAGAAAATTGACTGGCAGGAAGTGTGGAAAGTGATTCGCGATTACAACCGTACGGCGCTGCTCAGCGCCATAGGCCTGGTTATCGCCAGCTACCTGATCTATGGCTGCTACGACCTGCTGGGACGCGCCTACTGTGGCCACAAGCTGGCTAAACGCCAGGTGATGCTGGTGTCGTTTATTTGCTATGCCTTTAACCTGACGCTCAGCACCTGGGTGGGTGGGATTGGTATGCGCTATCGGCTCTACTCGCGCCTCGGCCTGAGCGGCGCAACCATTACCCGAATTTTTTCGCTGAGCATTACCACCAACTGGCTGGGCTATATTCTGCTCGGCGGCATCATTTTTAGCTCCGGCATGGTGAAGGTGCCCGAGCGCTGGTATATCAGTCAGTCGTCGCTGCAAATTCTCGGCGTCATTTTGCTGCTGATTTCCGCGTTCTATTTATGGGCCTGCGCCTTTGCTAAAAAGCGCCATCTGACGATAAAAGGCCAGCGGCTGGTTCTGCCCTCCTGGCGCTTCGCGATATTGCAGATGGCGGTTTCCAGCCTGAACTGGATGGCGATGGGGGCGATTATCTGGCTACTGCTGGGTCCACAGGTGGACTATTTCCTCGTGCTCGGCGTGCTGCTGGTCAGCAGCATTGCGGGAGTTATCGTGCATATTCCGGCAGGGATTGGCGTGCTTGAGGCGGTGTTTATCGCCATGCTTTCCGGCGAAGAGATTTCGCGCGGCGCGATCATCGCCGCCCTGCTCGCCTATCGCGCGCTGTACTACTTCCTGCCGCTGCTGCTGGCGACCATCGGCTACCTGATTCTGGAGAGCCGGGCAAAGCATCTGCGGGCGAAAAACCAGCGCAAGCTGGCGGGTGAGAAGTAAAAAATCCCCGGTCGCGGATGCTGACCGGGGCTGCAGTTTCACGCGGTTTGGTAGATATCGTGGATATCTGCCGCTATTTTATCCACTCCTCCGTTGATGAACTTGCCCGGTGGCGCTTCGCTGACCGGGCTACAAGTTCACCACCGTCTGAAATCCGGTAGCCCGGAGAGATGCGCAGCATCGCCTCCGGGAAACTTTGCTTCTGACCAAAGCTACAGGTTCATCGTTTTCTGCGGTCTGGTAGCCCGGATAAGCGCATCGCGCCGCCATCCGGGAACAAATTAACGACGGTTGCCGAAAATGCGCAGCAGCATCAGGAACAGGTTGATAAAGTCCAGATACAGCGTCAGAGCCCCAAGAATCGAGTATTTACGCAGCGTCGACGTATCGCGAACGTCAATCTGCTCGCCGATATTTTTCAGCTTCTGGGTGTCATAGGCGGTCAGGCCAACGAATACGATCACCCCGATGTAGGTCACCGCCCACATCAGCGCTTCACTCTTGAGCCAGAAGTTAACCAGCGACGCCAGCACGATACCGATGAGCGCCATAAACAGCATATTGCCGAAGCCGCTCAGATCGCGTTTAGTGGTATAGCCGTAAAGGCTCATCACGCCAAACATCCCGCCGGCAACCACGAAGGTACTGGCGATCGATGAGTAGGTATAGACGAGGAATATACTGGATAAGGTGAGCCCCGTTAGCGCCGAATAGAGCATAAACAGGGTCGTCGCCATACCGGCGCTGAGGCGCTGCACCATGCCCGAGAGCACGAACACCAACCCCAACTGGGCGATAATTAGCCCAAAGAAGGTAATTTTGCTGGAAAAAACAAACATCATCACCGCCGGGGTGTTAGCGGCAAACCACGCGATAAACGCCGTGAGCAGCAGTCCGACCGTCATCCAGCCGTATACCTGCGCCATATAAGTTTGTAGCCCGCTGCGCCCCTGGACGATGGTACCGGAACGAGGATATCTGTCCATGACTGTCTCCTGATTAACGAAATTTATCTTCTAAGCGTACCACACTACCAGCGTTCTGCCGCCTTGCGGTCGCTATCTCGCGCATCCACCCAGCGCTCGCCTTCCGGCGTCGCCTCGCGCTTCCAGAACGGCGCGCGGGTCTTCAGGTAATCCATAATAAACTCTCCCGCCGCAAACGCGCTGCCGCGATGGGCGCTGGTGACGCCGACAAAGACAATCTCTTCCCCGGGCCACATTTCGCCGATACGATGAATCACCGTCACCCGGCCCAGCGGCCAGCGCTCGCGCGCCTGTTCCACGATCTCCGCCAGCGATTTTTCCGTCATTCCCGGATAGTGCTCAAGGGTCAGCGCTTTGACGCTGTCGCCAAGGTTGTGGTTGCGGACTTTACCGGTGAACGTCACCACCGCGCCGTCTTCATCGCGCTCGGCCAGCCAGGGATATTCCTCGCCGACTTTAAAGCGGTCATGGCTGACAATAATACGCGTCTGCGTCATATTAGCCCCCGGTAACCGGCGGGAAAAATGCCACTTCATCCCCGGGCGCCAGCGGATGATCAAAGGTCGTCAGCGTCTGATTTACCGCCGCCAGCAGTTTGCCCTCTTCCAGCGCCAGCGCCCAGCGGTCGCCGCGGGCGATGAGCTGCTGGCGAACGGCTTCAACCGTGGTCAGCCCGTTCGGTTCGAGAGTCAGGGAGTCGGTGCCGAGCAGTTCGCGCACCTGGGCAAAAAAAAGAACTTTAATCATGGCTAGCTTCCACTCTGAAATCGCCGGACTTACCGCCGCTTTTCGCCAGCAGGCGCACCGGGCCAATCACCATATCTTTCTGCACCGCCTTGCACATATCGTAAATGGTCAGCGCGGCAACGGAAGCGGCGGTCAGAGCTTCCATCTCGACGCCGGTTTTACCGGTCAAACGGCACAGGGATTCGATACGCACCCGGTTGTGCTCGGGCTGCGCCTGCAGATTCACTTCGACTTTGCTCAGCATCAGCGGATGACAAAGCGGGATCAGCTCCCAGGTGCGTTTGGCCGCCTGAATCCCGGCGATACGCGCGGTGGCGAAGACGTCGCCTTTGTGATGACTGCCGTCGATAATCATCGCCAGCGTCGTCGCCTGCATTTCAACATAGGCCTCGGCGCGCGCCTCGCGAACCGTCTCCGCTTTCCCTGAGACATCGACCATGTGCGCTTCGCCGGCGGCGTTAATATGGGTCAGCTGTGACATAAACTACTTCTTAAGATGAGAGATAAAGTTGCAAGGGCGCGTGCGCGCATCGAGCTGCGGCGCAATGATATTGTCCCATGCGGTACGACAGGCCTTGGTTGAACCAGGCATGGCAAAAATCAGCGTGCGGTTGGCTACCCCGGCAACGGCGCGGGATTGCAGGGTCGAGGTGCCAATCTCCTCAAAGGAGAGCATGCGGAATACCTCACCGAATCCTTCCACCTCGCGGTCAAACAGCGGCAGCAGCGCTTCCGGCGCCTGGTCGCCGTCGGTAAAGCCGGTACCGCCGGTAATCAGCACCACCTGCACCTCATCGCCGGCAATCCACGCCGATACCTGGGCGCGAATGGCGTAGCGGTTCTCTTTAACAATCGCCTTATCGACGATGACGTGCCCCGCCTCCTGGGCGGCATCGCGCAGCCAGTGGCCGGAGGTGTCGTCCTCTTCGCCGCGTCGGCTGGAAACGGTGAGAATAGCAATACGGGTCGGGATAAACTCAGCGCTGGCCTGACTCATTAGATCGCTCCTTAAAATGCATTATCCGCCAATATACGACAGGTTCTGGGTAATACCGGTGTTGCCCTGATGCAGGAAATGGGTCTGTTTTTTATGGGTTAACGCTTCGGAAATCCGCGCTTCCAGCGCCGGCTGCTGCTGCTCATCGGCAAGCAGATCGCGCAGATCGACGCCGCCTTCGCCAAACAGGCACAGGTGCAGTTTTCCTACGGAAGAGACGCGCAGACGGTTGCAGGTGGCGCAGAAGTCTTTTTCATAAGGCATGATCAGGCCGATTTCCCCGGCATAGTCGGGGTGGCAAAACACCTGCGCCGGACCATCGCTACGCTGGCGGATCTGATGGATCCAGCCGCGGCGCAGCAATTCATCACGCAGCACCATGCCGGATATATGATGGCGGCGGAACAGTTCACTGCCTTCGCCGGTTTCCATCAATTCGATAAAACGTAGCTGAATGCGGCGCGGCTGGATCCACGCGAGAAAGGTATCAAGCTGATGATGGTTAACATCGCGCATCAGCACGGTATTGACCTTCACTTTTTCGAAGCCAGCGGCAAATGCGGCATCAATGCCGTCCATCACCTGACGAAATTTGTCCTGGCCGGTTATAGCATGAAACTGACGGGCGTCGAGGCTATCCACGCTGACGTTAATCGCCGTCAGTCCGGCATCGCGCCAGCTTTCAACATCCCGCGCCAGCCGGTAGCCGTTAGTGGTGACCGCAATCTGGCGAATAGAGGGGTTTTCCCGCACGGCGGCGATGATGTCGGTAAAATCGCGTCGCAGAGAGGGTTCACCGCCGGTCAGGCGCACCTTTTCGGTTCCCAGAGCGGAGAAAGCCCGCGTGACGCGACGCACTTCATCGACGCTGAGAAAGCCTTTATTAGTGACGGCGCCGGGCTTATAGCCATCGGGGAGACAGTAGGTGCAACGAAAGTTGCATACGTCGGTAATCGACAAACGCAGATAGTAAAACTTCCGCGCAAATGCATCGGTAAGCTGTGAAGCCATAGACACCTTTCCAAATACGGGAGACGCGGTCATTTCTTTTCGCGCCCTGGTGGCAACCGAAGTTGTCACGGCCAAAGCACCATATCTTTCGACACAGGCACAGAGGCTAGAGTGTTAGTGGGTTACGCCGAATAGTAGCGCGGAAACCAGGGTTATGCCATACCCACATTTCGTTATGTAACGATGTATATAACGGATTTATCTCGCTTTTTTACGACTAAGCGTGTGAGAAAGCAGCGTAATTCATCCCTCCCCTCTTTGCCTTCGGGCGGTAACAGATCCGTTGAGTATTTAATTTTTCCCGCGCAGTAGGTTATCTGGAGCGCAAAAGCTGTAAAAATATCACCCTGGCAATCGGCGGGAATTCACCAGTACGCTGATATTCTCGCCATTGCCACGCTAAAATATCCTTCATGCCCGGAGAGAACGGACATCGTTTTTTAAGGTGAAATCAGTTACTGTGAGCCCGATTAATTGAGATAAGGATTTTTATGCGCAATCGTACTTTCGCCGATCTTGATCGCGTTGTGGCTCTCGGCGGCGGACACGGGCTGGGACGGGTAATGTCATCGCTTTCTTCGCTGGGTTCGCGCCTGACGGGCATTGTGACTACAACCGATAACGGCGGATCAACAGGACGTATTCGCCGCGCGGAAGGCGGCATCGCCTGGGGCGATATGCGCAACTGTATTAATCAGTTAATTGCTGAACCCAGCGTGGCCTCGGCGATGTTTGAATACCGTTTTAGCGGTAACGGCGAACTTTCCGGGCATAACCTCGGAAACCTGATGCTTAAGGCCCTCGATCATCTGAGCGTTCGGCCGCTTGAAGCGATCAATTTGATCCGCAATTTACTGAAGGTCGATGCGTTTCTGATCCCGATGTCGGAACAGCCGGTCGATCTGATGGCTATCGATCAGGACGGGCACGAAATTTACGGCGAAGTCAATATCGATCAGTTGGCCTGCGTACCGCGCGAGCTTATGCTCTCCCCGCCGGTGCCCACAACCCGGGAGGCGCTAGAAGCTATCGCCGAAGCCGATTTAATCCTCATTGGCCCCGGCAGTTTCTATACCAGCCTGATGCCGATTTTGCTGCTTGATGAACTGGCGCAAGCGCTGCGCCGCACGCCCGCGCCAATGGTATTTATCGATAACCTCGGCAAAGAGCATAGCCCGGCGGCCAGCCTGACGCTGGCCGACAGGGTCGCCATTATGGAGCAACAAATCGGCAAACGAGTAATTGACGCGCTGGTTGTCGGCCCGAAAGCCGATACCGCAGGGGTTGAACAGCGGGTCATCATTCAGACGCCGCTGGACGCCAGCGATGTGCCCTATCGCCACGATCGGCAGCTATTACGCAACGCGCTGGAACAGGCCATTCAGGCGTTAGGTTAATCCTCAAGCGGCTTAATTGTGGCGGCAAAAGCTGGCTGGCTTAAAATCTTAAGGTTGTCTTAAAAAAGAATCGGCAGGATAGCGGACATCTCTTCATGTGGACGTTCGCTATGTCGTTATTTTCTTTACGTCGGCCGGTACTCAACCGTACGGCCTATTTGCTTCTGTTCGCCTGCTATATCGGCCTCGCGCTGAATCTTGCTTTCTATCGCCAGGCATTTACCCTGCTGCCGGTTAACGGTCTGCATAACTGGCTGGTATTCCTCAGTATGCCGATAGTGGCCATCAGCGTGATGAATATCATCACCACTCTCGCCTCGTTCCTGAAGCTCGACCGCCTCGTGGTTAGCCTGTTTATTTTGCTCAGCGCCTCGGCCCAGTATTTTATCTGGACCTTCGGGGTGGTTATCGATCGGGCGATGATTACCAATATTTTCGATACCACGCCCGCGGAGAGCTTTGCGCTGCTCTCCGGGAAAATGGTGCTGATACTGGGGCTTTCCGGCATTCTGGCCGTCGTCGCGGCATGGTGGATCAAAATTCGCAAGCCGCAGACGCTTTGGCGCAGTCTTGCCGTACGGCTGGTGAGCATCGCGGTTTCAGCGCTGCTGATTATTCTGGTCGCCGCCCTCTTCTATAAAGATTACGCTTCGCTGTTTCGCAACAACAAAGAGCTGGTAAAGTCCCTGAGCCCGTCAAACAGCATTGTGGCGGTGAATTCATGGTATGCGCATAACAGAATGGACAATCTTCCGCTGGTCAAAATTGGCGAAGACGCCGTTCAGAAGCCGCAGATGCGCAGCGGGCCGCGGAAAAATCTGACCATTGTAGTGTTAGGTGAAACATCGCGGGCGGCCAACTTCTCCCTGAACGGCTACTCTCGCGAGACCAACCCGCGTCTGAAGCAGGATAACGTGATCTATTTCGCTAATACGACTTCCTGCGGCACCGCTACCGCGGTTTCCGTCCCCTGCATGTTCTCTAATATGCCGCGCGCCCACTATGATGAAGAGCTGGCGCATCATCAGGAAGGCGTGCTGGATATCCTGCAACGGGCGGGAATTAAAGTGCAGTGGAATGACAACGACGGCGGCTGTAAAGGGGCCTGCGACCGGGTGCCGCACGAAAACGTCACCGATCTTAAGCTGAACGGCCAGTGCATCGACGGCGAGTGCTACGACGAAGTGCTGTTCCATAATCTGGATAGCTATATCGATAATCTACAGCAGGACGGGATTATCGTTCTGCATACCATCGGCAGCCACGGGCCGACCTACTACAATCGCTATCCGGCGCAGTTTAAACAGTTTACGCCGACCTGCGATACCAATGAGATCCAGAGCTGCACCCAGCAACAGCTCACTAATACCTACGACAACACGATTTTGTATGTCGATTATGTGGTCGACAAAGCGATAAAATTACTGCAGTCGAAGCAGGATAAATTTACCACCAGCCTGGTATATCTCTCAGATCACGGAGAGTCGCTTGGCGAGGATGGGGTGTATTTGCACGGGCTGCCGTGGTCCATTGCGCCGGATACGCAAAAACATGTGCCCATGCTGCTGTGGTTGTCAGCGGATTATCAACAGCGCTATGGGGTCTCCAGCCAGTGTTTGCAGCAAAAAGCGAAAACCCAAACGTATTCGCAGGATAACCTTTTCTCCACCCTGCTCGGTCTGCTCGGGGTCAGCACTCACGAGTACCAGGCAACAGACGATATTTTAACGCCATGTAGAGAGGCAGGCCGATGAAAATTTTAGTCATTGAAGACGATGCGCTCCTGTTACAAGGATTAATTCTGGCGATGCAAAGCGAGGGCTACGTGTGCGACGGCGTCTCTACCGCCCACGAAGCCGCGCTCTCGCTGGCCAGCAACCACTACAGTCTGGTGGTGCTTGACCTCGGGCTGCCCGATGAGGACGGCCTGCACTTTCTGGCACGCATGCGGCGAGAGAAGTTTAGCCAGCCGGTGCTGATCCTCACCGCCCGCGATACCGTCGATGAACGTATTAGCGGCCTGGATACCGGCGCGGATGACTATCTGGTTAAACCCTTCGCTCTTGAAGAGCTTAACGCGCGCATCCGCGCCCTGCTGCGTCGCCACAACAATCAGGGCGATAACGAGCTGACTATCGGTAACCTGCGCCTGAACGTCACCCGGCGGTTGGTCTGGCTCGGCGAACAGTCCCTGGATCTAACCCCGAAAGAGTACGCGCTGCTCTCCCGCCTGATGATGAAGGCGGGCAGTCCGGTACACCGCGAAATTCTTTATAACGATATCTACAGCTGGGACAACGAACCGGCCACTAATACGCTGGAAGTGCATATCCATAATTTACGCGATAAGGTGGGTAAATCGCGGATCCGCACCGTCCGCGGCTTCGGCTATATGCTGGTCGATAATACAGGAGCCGAATAACGCTATGGCTCTGTTTGTCAGTAAAAACTGGACCATGCGCCATCGGCTGCTGCTGACCATTGGCGCGATACTGGCGGTTTGCCAGCTCATCAGCGTGTTCTGGCTGTGGCATGAAAGCCAGGAACAGATTCAGCTGCTGGTGGCCAGCGCCATCGAAGGTCATAATAATCAGAAGCATATTGAGCATGAGGTTCGTGAAGCGGTAGCCAGTCTGCTGATCCCGAGCCTGCTGATTATCGGCCTGGCGCTCTATATCTCCCTGCTGGCGGTGAAAAAAATCACCAGGCCGCTATCCCGCCTCCAGCAGGAACTTGAAAGCCGTACCCCGGATAACCTGCGGCCTATCGCCCTGCAAGAGTCGGTGCCCGAAGTCACCGCGGTCACTACCGCGATTAATCAGCTGGTCTCCCGCCTTAACTTAACGCTCGATCGCGAGCGCCTGTTTACCGCCGACGTCGCCCATGAGCTGCGCACGCCCCTGGCCGGATTGCGTCTGCATCTGGAGCTGCTGGCGAAAGTGCATGGCGTTAGCGTCGCCCCGCTGATCCAGCGCCTCGATCAGATGACCAACAGCATTAATCAACTGCTTCAGCTGGCGCGGGTCGGCCAGTCTTTCTCCGCCGGCAGCTATCAGCAGGTCAGGCTGAAGGAAGATGTGATCGAGCCGCTGCGCAGCGAACTGGAGACGATGCTGGAACAGCGTCAGCAAAAGCTGGTGGTCAGCGACAAAGAGGGTGAAGCGATAGTGTCAGGTGACGCCACGCTGGTGCAGGTGATTTTACGCAATCTGGTAGAAAACGCGCATCGTTACAGCCCGACGGGTTCGACGATTAAAGTGTCGATAGCCCCCGGCCCCACGCCGGTTCTGGCGGTAGAAGATGAAGGTCCGGGCATTGATGAGGCCAAAAGCGGTGAATTGAGCAAAGCGTTCGTCCGCATGGACAGCCGCTACGGTGGTATCGGGCTCGGGTTAAGCATCGTCACCCGCATCGCCCAGCTGCACGACGCCCAGTTCTTTTTACATAACCGTCAGCCCGGGCCCGGCGTTCGCGCGTGGGTGCTTTTTCCCGACACGGTCCGTCAGAACGTCAGCACCCATTGATGAAAAAAGGCAACGACGATAACAAAAGCGCAGGTGACTGCCAGATATTCGCGGAAGGTTAATTTTTGCATGGCGCTATCCTCAGTAGATTGAGGATAGTTTCGCCAAACAATATTAAGCCAACATTAAGCATCACGGAAAATCGCGACAGAGGGGCAATAAATAGACAAAACGTGTTGCGCCTCGTTTTGGCTCATGCGCTCGCTTTTCTCTCGGGTGGTGGCTAACGCCTTACCCGCCCCACGAAAAACACCGCCCGTCCCCCCTGAAGCACCGGTAAAGCCCGGGCGATATTTATCTGGCAACTCCGCTACGAAGCGGCGATAAACAGATCGCGCAGCTGATGAAGCTGGTCGCGAATTTGCGCCGCCTCTTCGAACTCCAGATTCTGCGCGTGCTGCATCATCTGCGCTTCCAGCTCGTGGATCTTCTGCTGCAGCGCCTTCGGCGTGAGCGCCACGACATCCGCCTCAACCGGCGAGCGAGACTTGCCGCGCCCCTTAGTTTTCGTTTTGGCAATATTCTGACCGAGCGCCAGAATGTCGACCACTTTCTTATTCAGCCCCTGCGGAACAATACCGTGCTCTTCGTTATAGGCCTGCTGCTTCTCGCGGCGACGTTCGGTTTCACCGATCGCTTTCGCCATTGACGGCGTAATTTTATCGCCATAGAGAATCGCTTTACCGTTGATGTTGCGCGCCGCGCGGCCAATGGTCTGAATCAGCGAGCGTTCAGAGCGCAGGAAGCCTTCTTTATCGGCGTCCAGGATCGCCACCAGCGAGACTTCCGGCATATCCAGACCTTCACGCAGGAGGTTGATCCCTACCAGCACGTCAAACTCGCCGAGGCGCAGATCGCGGATAATCTCCATACGCTCGACGGTATCGATATCCGAATGCAGATAGCGCACCCGCTCGCCGTGCTCTTCCAGATATTCGGTTAAGTCTTCCGCCATCCGTTTGGTCAGCGTGGTGACCAATACGCGCTCGTTGATCGCGGTACGCAGGCGAATTTCCGACAGCAGGTCGTCGACCTGAGTGGCTACCGGGCGCACTTCGATGACCGGATCCAGTAGCCCGGTCGGGCGGACAACCTGGTCGACGACTTCGTCGCCGGATTTATCCAGCTCATAGGTGCCCGGCGTTGCCGAAACGTAGATCGTTTGCGGCGCCAGGGCCTCAAACTCTTCAAACTTCATCGGACGGTTATCCAGCGCGGACGGCAGACGGAAACCGTACTCCACCAGCGTCTCTTTACGCGCCCGGTCTCCGCGGTACATGCCGCCGATTTGCGGAATCGTGACGTGGGATTCATCAATCACCAGCAGACCATCAGCCGGCAGGTAGTCGAACAGCGTCGGCGGCGGCTCGCCCGGCCCGCGCCCTGACAGATAGCGCGAGTAGTTTTCAATCCCCGAGCAGTAGCCTAGCTCGTTCATCATTTCGAGATCGAACTGAGTACGCTGGCTGAGGCGCTGCTCTTCCAGCAGCTTATTGTTTTCCAGCAGCACCTTACGCCGCTCCGCCAGCTCGGTTTTGATCTCTTCCATCGCCTGGACAATACGTTCGCGCGGAGTGACGTAGTGGGTTTTCGGGTAGACGGTAAAGCGCGGGATCGTCGACTCGATGTGGCCGGTGAGCGGGTCGAACAGCGACAGGCGCTCGACTTCTTCATCGAACAGCTCTACGCGCAGCGCGACGTCGTCAGACTCCGCCGGGAAGATATCGATCACCTCGCCGCGCACGCGGAAGGTACCCCGCTGGAAGGCCTGATCGTTGCGGGTATACTGCAGTTCAGCCAGGCGGCGCAAAATGGCGCGCTGGTCGATGATCATGCCGACCGTCAGGTGCAGCATCATCTTCAGATAGAGGTCCGGATCGCCGAGACCGTAGATGGCGGAGACCGAGGCAACCACCACCACGTCACGACGCTCCAGCAGCGCTTTGGTTGCCGACAGACGCATCTGTTCAATATGTTCGTTTACCGAAGCATCTTTCTCGATGAAGGTGTCCGAGCTTGGCACATAGGCTTCCGGCTGATAGTAGTCGTAGTACGAGACGAAATACTCCACCGCGTTCTCCGGGAAGAACTCTTTCATCTCGCCGTATAGCTGCGCCGCCAGCGTTTTGTTCGGCGCCAGCACCATCGTCGGGCGCTGCAGGTCGGCAATGACGTTGGCGATGGTAAAAGTTTTACCTGAGCCGGTCACCCCGAGCAGCGTTTGATGCGCCAGGCCATCTTCCAGCCCCTCTTCCAGGCGACGAATGGCTTCCGGCTGGTCGCCGGAGGGACGGAAAGCAGAATGCAGCTTGAACGGTTTACTCATCTATCAGGACCTGAAGAAGGGTTGAACGGCAGGTCTTTAATTCTACTCGCCAGCACAGCTTTTGCCAATAAAAAATACTGGATATAAAAACAGTATCCTATTATCGTATCCGGGCGAATCAGCCCTTTTTGCCGTCAGAATAGACGAATAAATAGCGCTTTTGCGCATAATCCACCACTCTGTGGGGTTATCCCCAGAAAGTATTGACATTTAACATTTGTCAAGCGAGTGGATGAATGTTTTATGGCAGCCGGTGACACTTTTCTTACAGGCATTGCTTTTATTTAAGCATTTGAAATATAATGAAATTTAATAAAAGACGGGTTTCGCGTCAATTCGCCCGCAGGCCGCGTAGTCTCTAGCTTACCGCAAGTTTTCTAACTCTAATACACAAGGTTATCCACAGGAATAGTGGATAACTGTCTGCAGCCCCTGACCCAAGCCACCCGAACAAAACCGAGCGGACCGGCAAAACCCGCTGCGAAAAAATTTTATTGAATTTTTTTTGCTGTTTATCGGCAAAGATTAGCTGGATTTTTTATTATTTTTTGCACCACATTCCAGCGCGCGGGCACCGGGAAAGTGCAAGCGCCGTCCGCTTTCTGACGCCGCCGCCTGCATTCAACGGCAAAAACCGAGAGTTCTTTTTCCTGGCAAGAGATTTGCAGCATCTTCTCGTCGCCTGATATCTCAGGAAAGGAGAAAACGTCTATGTTGAGTCTACGTGCCGTGAATCACTATTACGGAAGCCAGCACACGCTATGGAATGTTGACCTTGAACTCTGGCCGGGGAAATGCACCTGCGTGATGGGGCGTCAGGGCATGGGTAAAACCACGCTGGTTAACTGTATTACCGGGCATCTGCCGGTCGCCAGCGGCAGTATGACCTGGCAGGACGCGGGGGCGGCTCCTTATGACCTGATGCCGCTCTCCGCCCAGTCGCGCAGCGCTATCGGTATAGGGTACGTCCCGCAGGATAAACGTATTTTTTCGCAGCTAAGCGTTGAGGAAAATCTGCATATAGCCCTTGCTGCGGGCGGCGAATCCGCATCGGGCATGGCCGGAGAGATTTATGAGCTCTTTCCGGAGCTTTACGCGCTGCGCCAAAGTAAAGGGATTACCCTGACCGCCGACGACCAGTACCAGCTCGCGCTGGCGAGGGCGTTGATAACCCGCCCGCGCCTGCTGATCCTCGACGAACCCTCACGCGGCGGCGGCCCGCGCTTTTTGCACAAGCTCGGGGATTTACTGGTACGGTTGAACCGCGATATTGGCCTGACGGTGCTGATCGCCGAACAACACCTGCCGTTTATCCGTCGGGTGGCGGATCGTTTCTGTCTCCTGCACTGCGGACGCAGCGTGGCCCAGGGCGACGTTATGCAGTTGGATGCGCCGCTGCTGGCAAAATGGATGACGCCGGATCCAGCGCGCTGAGATCGAGATACTGGCCGAGATCCTCGCGCTGCTGCGCATTCGCCAGCCACGGAATTTCTCCAAGCAGCGGCGCGGGCAGTACGCGCTCTAGCGTTGCCAGATATTCAGAGTGACGCTTGCCCGGCGGCTGGATATCGTTGGCGATCCATCCCGCCAGCGGCAGTCCGGCCTGCTGCACCGCCTGTGCGGTCAGCATCGCGTGGTTGATGCACCCCAGCTTGACCCCGACGACGAGAATCACCGGTAGCCGCTCCGCCTGTACCCAATCGGCAAAGGTCAGCGTTTCTGACAGCGGCGTAAACCAGCCCCCCGCCCCTTCCACCAGTACCCAATCAGACCGTTCCTCCAGTTCGCGCAGACCCGCAGAGATCGCGGCGGCGTCAATCGGCCTCCCTTCATCGGCGCTAATGATATGCGGCGAGGTCGGCTCGGCAAAGGTAAAGGGATTAACCTGTTCGTAGCGCAGCACCGCGCGGCTATTGCGCTGCAGGGCCAACGCATCTTCATTGCGCAATCCCTGCGCCGTATGGTCGCTGCCGGAGGCCACCGGTTTATAGCCCGCGCTATGAAATCCCGCGCGGTTAGCCGCCTGCAGCAGCGCGCAGCTGGCGACGGTTTTCCCCACTTCGGTGTCGGTACCGGTAACGAAAAAACGTTTAATCACGTTCGATGACTCCTGTAAAAAGTTGGTACGTCAGCGGACTTTGTCCCTGCTGCTGCGGCCAGGCGAGCTGAAGCTGCCGCAGCTTACCGCGGCTGAGCGGCGCAGGGCTGCGTCCGTGGTGCAGATGGGTAGCGCCGATGCCTTTCAGCGAGCGCATCGCGCTGAGCGCATCGGTAAACGGCAGCGTAATGGCATGGACGCGGCCGGTCGCGCGGCGACCGGCCAGCGCATCACGCACCGCCTGCTCGCTGAGAAAACGGTTGGCGTGCGGCTGCTCATCGATAGCTCGCCAGGCCTGGTTCAGCTCCGGCAAAGAGCCCGCCAGTAGGGTGCTGAACGCCACGCGTCCGCCGGGCCGCACCACCCGGGAAAGTTCGTCAAGGGCGGTGACGAGGTTGTCGCACCACTGCACCGCCAGGTTGCTCCACGCCAGGTCGACGCAGCCGTTCGCCAGCGGCAGCGCTTCGATGTCGCCTTCGACGTAGCGATGCGCGCAGCCGCCGCGGCGGGCTTCAGCCAGCATGTCGACGGAAAGGTCCAGCGCCGTCACCCGACTCCCCGCATCAAGCCAGAAGCGGCTCATGCTACCGGGACCGCAACCCGCGTCCAGCACCTCGGGGAAGGTTTTAATATCGAGCTGCGCCAGCAGCAGAGAGGCGCTACGCCGCTGTAATTCGTCATGCAGGGCGTACTGTCCCGCCGCGCGGCCAAACGCCGCCGCTACCGCGCGTTTATTCACCACCGTCATGCAGTACCTCCAGCAGCCGGGCAATATCGGCGGAATCGTGCGCAGCGGTCAACGTCAGGCGCAGGCGGGCGCTACCGACGGGAACCGTCGGCGGGCGGATTGCCGTCGCCCAGCAGCCGCGCTCGCGTAGACAGGCTGCCAGCCGCAGCGCGCGAGCGTTATCGCCGACGATCAGCGGCTGAATCGCGCTGTCAGAATGGGTCAGTTCGCCGGAATAATGGGTCATTTCGCGGCGAAAATCTGCAATATGGCCAGCCAGCTTTTCCCGCCGCTGCCGGCCATCGTCGCTACGTATCACCTCAAGCGCGGCGCTGAGCGCCACTGCCTGCGCCGGGGGCATGGCGGTGCTGTAAATGAGATGGCGGGCAAACTGCAGCAGATAATCCGCCAGCGCTTCGCTACAGAGGACCGCCGCCCCGCTGACGCCAAACGCTTTACCGAAGGTGACGATCAGCAAATCCGGATGAACCTGCTGGCTATAACAGCTGCCTCGCCCCTCTTCGCCGAGCGCGCCGATACCGTGCGCGTCGTCAACCAGCAGAAGCGCCCCGGCCTCCCGCGACGCTTGCTGAACCTCCGCCAGCGGCGCGCTATCGCCGTCCATGCTAAAAATGCCTTCAGTCACCACCAGCTGCTGACCGGATAGCGGTTTCGCCAGCAGTTCCCGCAGATGTCGGGAGTCATTGTGCTGAAAACGCCGCAGCTGCGCCGGGCTAAGGCTGGCGGCTTCCAGCAACGAGGCGTGGCTGAGACGATCGGCGACAATCCGATCCTCTTTGCCCGCGAGAGCGGCAATCACCGCCTGATTCGCGGCAAAGCCGGAAATAAACAGCAGCGCGCGCGGATAGCCCAGCCAGTCGGCCAGCTGGTCTTCCAGCACGTGGTGCGCCTCGCTGTAGCCGCTGACGTGGCCGGAACCGCCGCTGCCGACGCCGTAGCGCTCCGCGCCCTGCTGCCAGGCCTTGACGATCGTTGGATGCTGACTGAGGCCCAGATAATCGTTGCTGGAAAAATTGAGCCAGCGCTGCCCTTCACGAATAAGCCAGCGTCCTGCGCCCTGGGTCACCGGCAGGCGACGGCGCAACGCATCCGCCGCCTGCCGCTCCGCCAGCGCTTGTTCGATACGGTGCTGCCAGCTCATAGCGCCGCCGCGTTGTAATATTCCTCGGTATCCGGGTTCATCAACGCCTGCTCCAGGCGCTGCTGTTGGGCGTTATCGCCTTCCAGCACCGCGGTCTGCTGCGGGTTGATCCCCAGCTTGCGGAACAGCTGCAGGTCTTTATCCTCTTCCGGGTTTGGCGTGGTCAGCAGCTTGCAGCCGTAGAAAATCGAGTTCGCCCCGGCCATAAAGCACATCGCCTGGGTCTGTTCGTTCATCTGTTCGCGACCGGCGGAAAGGCGCACGTGCGAGGTCGGCATCATGATGCGCGCAATGGCGATAGTACGAATAAAATCAAAGGCATCAACGTCGTCATTATCCGCCAGCGGCGTGCCTTTGACCTTTACCAGCATATTGATCGGCACGCTTTCCGGCGGCGTCGGCAGATTGGCCAACTGCAGCAGCAGCCCGGCACGGTCTTTGACCGTTTCCCCGAGCCCGACAATACCGCCGGAGCACACTTTAATTCCGGCATCGCGCACTTTGTCGAGGGTATCGAGGCGCTCCTGATAAGTGCGGGTGGTAATAATATTGCCGTAGAACTCCGGCGAGGTATCGAGGTTGTGGTTGTAGTAATCCAGGCCGGCGCCTGCCAGACGCTGCGCCTGGCTCTCGTTCAGCGTGCCAAGCGTCATACATGCCTCCAGCCCCAGCGCTTTCACCCCTTTTACCATCTGCTCAAGATACGGCATATCGCGATCGTTCGGGTTCTTCCACGCCGCGCCCATACAGAAGCGGGTTGAACCGGCTTGTTTCGCCTGCCGCGCCGACTCCAGCACCTGCTCAACCTCCATCAGGCGTTCGGATTCAAGGCCGGTTTTATAGCGCGCGCTTTGCGGGCAGTATTTGCAATCTTCCGGGCAGGCGCCGGTCTTAATCGACAGCAGCGTGCTGACCTGAACCTGGCGCGGGTCGAAGTGTTGACGGTGGACCTGCTGCGCTTCAAACAGCAGATCCAGAAATGGTTTATTAAATAACTCAGTGACTTGCGACATTGTCCAACGTGGGTGGTGAGCCATTAGCCTCTCCAAAAGTCGTACACGTTCTATTTCACACAGCCTCTTTGTTGGCTGCACTCGCGCACCCCAGTCACATAGTGAACTTTGCTCATGGGGTTTTCTCGTTTGCCGCCTCGATGCTGCGCGAAATATTTTGTGTACGATTCATTGTAAGTTCAGTGTAGACTTGTAAACCTAAATGTTTTCAAAATGGTTTACAAGTCGATTATGACAACGGACGATCTCGCTTTCGATCGGCGCCACATCTGGCACCCTTACACTTCAATGACTTCACCGCTGCCGGTCTATCCGGTAGTGGCCGCCCACGGCTGCGAGCTGACCCTCGCCGGCGGCGAGCAGCTGGTTGACGGCATGTCGTCCTGGTGGGCGGCGATTCATGGCTACAATCACCCGCGCCTGAATGCGGCGATGAAAGCGCAGATCGACCAGATGTCGCACGTCATGTTTGGTGGGATAACCCACCCTTCGGCGGTGGCCCTGTGCCGCCAGCTGGTGGCGATGACCCCGGAAAGCCTTGAGTGCGTGTTCCTCGCCGATTCCGGCTCCGTTGCCGTCGAAGTGGCGATGAAAATGGCGCTACAGTACTGGCAGGCGAAGGGCGACCCGCGCCAGCGCTTTCTTACTTTCCGCAACGGCTATCACGGCGATACCTTCGGCGCGATGTCGGTCTGCGATCCGACGAACTCAATGCACAGCCTGTGGCAAGGTTATTTGCCGGATAACCTCTTCGCCCCGGCGCCGCAGAGCCGCTTCGACGGCGACTGGGATGAGCGGGATATGGCGCCGTTCGCCCGACTGATGGCCGCCCATCGTCATGAAATCGCCGCGGTGATCCTCGAGCCGATTGTTCAGGGCGCGGGCGGAATGCGGATGTACCATCCCGAGTGGCTCCGGCGGATCCGCAGAATGTGCGATCGCGAAGGTATCCTGCTGATCGCCGATGAGATTGCCACCGGGTTCGGCCGCACCGGTAAGCTGTTTGCCTGCGAGCACGCGGGGATTACGGCGGATATTCTGTGCCTTGGCAAAGCGCTAACCGGCGGTACCATGACGCTCTCCGCCACCCTCACCACGCGTCAGGTGGCGGAAACCATCAGCGACGGTGAAGCGGGCTGCTTTATGCACGGACCGACCTTTATGGGCAATCCGCTGGCCTGCGCGGTGGCGACCGAGAGTCTGCGTCTGCTGGAAAGCGGCGAGTGGCAGCAGCAGGTGGCGGGGATCGGAGTGCAGCTCAACGCCGAGCTGGCCCCGGCGCGCGAATCTGAACAGGTTGCCGACGTGCGGGTCTTAGGGGCGATTGGCGTGGTTGAGACGCATCGACCGGTTAATATGGCCGCCCTGCAGCGCTTCTTCGTCGAACAAGGCGTGTGGATACGTCCGTTCGGTCGCCTGATCTATCTGATGCCGCCGTACATCATTACGCCGGAGCAGCTAAGCCGCCTGACGCGGGCGGTTAACATCGCCGTTCAGGATGAAACATTTTTTAGCGAATAAGAGACGGTAAAGGCGCGGCGCACGCGCTACACTTCTTTGCTAATCAGTGAATTAATGCGAGGAGAGACGATGAAATTAATCAGTCATGATTTGCAGGACGGCGAGAAGCTGCCTAATCGCCATGTCTTCAACGGCATGGGCTACGATGGCGATAATATTTCACCGCACCTGGCGTGGGATGAGGTGCCGGCCGGCACTAAAAGCTTTGTGGTGACCTGTTTCGATCCCGATGCGCCGACCGGTTCCGGCTGGTGGCACTGGCTGGTGGCCAACCTTCCCGCCGATACCCGCGTGTTACCGCAGGGAGCCGGTTCCGGCCAGGCCGAACTGCCCGAAGAGGCGATTCAGACTCGTACCGATTTCGGTCAGACCGGATACGGCGGCGCAGCGCCGCCGAAGGGCGAGACCCATCGTTATATCTTTACCGTCCACGCGCTGGACGTCGAAAAAATTGCAGTCGATGAGGGCGCAAGCGGCGCGATGGTCGGCTTTAACGTCCATTTCCACAGCCTCGGCAGCGCGTCGATTACCGCCCTGTTTAGCTAACGATCCCGGAGGCGGTACTGCGCACCGGTCCGGGCTACAAAATCCGCAAACCATACGGACCCGTAGCCCGGACAGGCGTAACGCGCCGCCTCCGGGAAGATTAACTACTCCGTCACCGCCAGCACGGCGTTTTTTCTGACCCGCGCGAACCACACCGCCGTCAGCAGGCCGAGCCACACCAAACCGGCGATCAGCGCAATCCGCGTCTCTTCCACCATCCCCAGCACCGCAATAACCAGTCCCATAAACAGTAGCGTCAGCAGCGGCGCAACCGGCCAGAACGGCACCGGAAACGCGATAGCGCTACGCTCCTCAGCGGACAGACCGCGACGCATCGCAAAGTGGGCCAGCAGGATCATTAACCAGACCCATACCGTCGCGAAGGCCGCCAGCGAGGCAATCAGCACAAACACCTGCTCCGGCATCAGATAATTCAGCACCACCGCTGCCAGCAGCGCCACGCCCATGACCACCACCGTCATCCACGGCACCCCGTTGCTGGCGATGCGCTGGAAGCTCTTCGGCGCCAGCCCCTCTTTCGCCATACCGTACATCATGCGCCCCGCGCCAAAAATATCGCTGTTAATCGCCGAAATGCTGGCGCTGATGACGATGATATTCAGAATGGTGGCCGCTGCCGGAATGCCCAGGCCATCGAATATCAGTACGAAAGGACTACCTCGCTCGCCGAAGCTGTTCCACGGGAAAATCGCCATCAGAATCGCCAGGGTGCAGACATAAAACAGCACGATACGCAGCGGAATCGTATTGATCGCCTGCGGGATCACCTTGTGCGGATTCTTCGCTTCCGCAGCGGTGACGCCGATGATCTCAACGCCGCCAAAGGCAAACATGACGATTCCGAGCGAAGCCACGATCCCCTCCCAGCCGTTAGGGGCAAAGCCGCCGTGACTCCATAGGTTATCCAGCCCGGTTGCCGGGAAGGCGTTACCGAATCCGAAGAAAATAATGCTGCCGCCCGCCACAATCATGGCAATAATCGCCACCACTTTGATTAGCGACAGCCAGAACTCCATCTCGCCGAAAACGCGCACGCTGCACAGGTTCATGGCGCCGATAAAAAAGATAATGCTCAGCACCCAGATCCAGCGCGGAACATCGGGATACCACAGCCCCATGTAGATGCCGAAAGCGGTCACGTCCGCGAGGGCGACGATCACCATCTCAAAGGTGTAGGTCCAGCCGGTAATAAACCCCGCCAGCGGGCCAAGATACTGTCGCGCGTAGCTGCTGAAGGAGCCGGAAACCGGGTTGCGTACCGCCATTTCCCCCAGCGCCCGCATCACGATAAACACCGCCGCGCCGCCAATCAGATAGGCCAGCAGTACCGCCGGGCCTGCGGCCTTGATCGCCGATGCCGAGCCGTAGAACAGCCCGGTGCCGATGGCGGAACCGAGCGCGATAAAACGAATGTGACGGGCATTCAGCCCGCGCAGCAGGTGTGGCTTGTTTTGTTGTTGCATATGCAAGTGTCCTGATAGTTTTTATACGACGACAAATATGCGTGTAGGGTGGCCGGAAGGAAGATATCCTCCCGGCGCAGGTACAGAGAACAGCGATGGTTTAGCGTTGGTCTGAGAGCACGGCAGGCAGCAGCCGCGTAAGATGACGTGCGGCCAGAAGCGCAATGGCGTTTTCGATATCCGGAGCGAAGAAGCGGTCTTCGGTGTAGTGGGTCACCCGCTCGCGCAGCAGGTGGCGCGCCTCTTCCAGCAGCGGACTGCTGGTCAGGCCTTCACGCATATCCAGACCCTGCACGGCAGCCAGCCACTCTACGGCCAGCACGCCGCGGGTATTTTCCGCCATCGCCCACAGCCGGCGACCGGCGGCTGGCGCCATTGAGACGTGGTCTTCCTGGTTAGCGGAGGTCGGCAGGCTGTCCACGCTGTGCGGATGCGACAGCGCTTTGTTTTCGCTGGCCAGCGCCGCCGCCGTCACCTGGGCGATCATAAAGCCGGAGTTGACGCCGCCGTTTTTCACCAGGAAAGGCGGCAGCTGCGACATATGGCTGTCCATCATCAGGGCGATTCGGCGCTCGGACAGCGAGCCAATTTCGGCAATCGCCAGCGCGATATTATCCGCCGCCATCGCCACCGGTTCGGCGTGGAAGTTGCCGCCGGAGATCACGTCGTTCTCGCTGGCAAATACCAGCGGGTTATCGGAGACCGCGTTGGCTTCAACCAGCAGCACTTCCGCCGCCTGGCGAAGCTGGGTCAGGCAGGCTCCCATCACCTGCGGCTGACAGCGCAGAGAATACGGGTCCTGCACCTTGGTGCAATTATGGTGTGATTGGGAAATTGCGCTGTCATCGGTCAATAGGTGGCGATAGAGCGCCGCGGCGTCAATCTGTCCCCGCTGGCCGCGCGCTTCATGAATACGCGGATCAAATGGACGACGCGATCCAAGCGCCGCCTCGGTGGTTAACGCCCCGCAGACCACTGCGGAAGCAAACAGGTCTTCGGCTTCGAACAGCCCGCGCAGGGCAAACGCCGTCGATGCCTGCGTGCCGTTGAGCAGCGCCAGCCCCTCTTTTGCCGCCAGAGTAATCGGCTCAAGCCCCGCCTGACGCAGCGCTTCCGTCGCCGGTAGCCACACCCCGCCGCGCACCCGCGCTTTCCCCTCGCCAAGCAGGGTTAAGGACATATGCGCCAGCGGCGCGAGATCGCCGGACGCGCCGACCGATCCCTTCGCCGGGATCCACGGCGTTACCCCGGCGTTGACCAGGCCGATCAGCGCCTGAATCACGCTCAGGCGAATGCCGGAAAAGCCGCGCGACAGGCTATTAATTTTCAGCACCATAATCAGACGCGCGAGATCGTCATCCAGCGGTTCGCCGATCCCCGCCGCATGCGACAATACCAGTGAGCGCTGGAGATTTTCCAGGTCTTCGGTGGAGATACGGGTTTGCGCCAGCAGGCCAAAACCGGTGTTGATACCGTAGGCGGTGCGGCCTTCCGCCAGAATCGCGTTGACGCAGGCAACGCTGTCATCAATCGCCGCGAACGCGCTTTCGTCTAGCGTAATGTTCAGCGGCTGGCTGTAGACGTCGCGCAGCTGCGACAGGCTGAGTTGGCCCGGAATCAGTGTTAAAGCGTTCATTTAGCGTGCCCCTGCGTTGCTGCTACCATCGGAAGATTCAAACCTTGTTCTGTCGCGCACTCAATAGCGATGTCGTAACCCGCATCGGCATGACGCATGACGCCGGTCGCCGGGTCGTTGTGCAGAACGCGGGCGATACGCGCCGCCGCTTCATCGGTACCGTCGCAGACGATAACCATGCCGGAGTGCTGCGAAAAGCCCATCCCTACCCCACCGCCGTGATGCAGCGACACCCAGGTCGCGCCGCTGGCGGTATTCAGTAAAGCGTTGAGCAGCGGCCAGTCGGAAACGGCGTCGGAACCATCGCGCATCGCTTCCGTTTCGCGGTTCGGGCTGGCGACCGAGCCGGAGTCAAGATGGTCGCGGCCGATGACGATCGGCGCGGAGACTTCGCCGCTGCGCACCATTTCGTTAAACGCCAGCCCCAGCTTCTGCCGCCACTCCAGTCCTACCCAGCAGATACGCGCCGGTAGTCCCTGAAAGCTGATACGCTCGCGGGCCATATCCAGCCAGTGGTGCAGGTGCTTATCGTCTTTAACGATCTCTTTCACTTTCGCGTCGGTTTTATAGATGTCCTGCGGGTCGCCGGACAGGGCAACCCAGCGGAACGGACCGATGCCGCGGCAGAACAGCGGGCGGATATAGGCGGGAACGAAGCCCGGGAAAGCAAACGCGTCGTCAACGCCCATCTCCTGAGCCATCTGGCGAATGTTATTGCCGTAGTCAAACGTCGGCACGCCCATTTCGTGGAATGCCAGCATCGCCTGCACGTGGTCGGCCATTGAGCGTTTTGCCGCCAGGATAGTGCCCTGCGGGTCAGACTCGGCTTTAGCCTGATACTCTTCCCAGGTCCAGCCTTTCGGCAGATAACCGTGCAGCGGATCGTGGGCGCTGGTCTGATCGGTCACCATATCCGGACGCACGCCGCGCTTCACCATTTCCGGCACGATTTCCGCCGCGTTGCCGCATAGCGCGATAGAGATAGCCCGGCCTTCGGCGGTATATTTTTTAATGCGCGCCAGCGCGTCATCCAGCGACGTCGCCTGTTCATCAACGTAGCGGGTACGCAGGCGGAAATCGATGCGGCTCTGCTGGCATTCGATATTCAGCGAGCAGGCACCCGCTAAGGTCGCGGCCAGCGGCTGCGCGCCGCCCATGCCGCCCAGACCAGCGGTCAGTACCCAGCGGCCCTTCAGGCTACCCTGATAGTGCTGGCGACCGGCCTCAACAAAGGTCTCATAGGTGCCCTGCACGATGCCCTGGCTGCCGATATAGATCCAGCTGCCGGCGGTCATCTGGCCGTACATCGCCAGCCCTTTGGCATCCAGCTCGTTAAAGTGTTCCCAGGTTGCCCAGTGCGGCACCAGGTTGGAGTTAGCGATCAGCACCCGCGGCGAGTTTTCATGGGTTTTGAAGACGCCCACCGGCTTGCCGGACTGCACCAGCAATGTTTCGTCGCTCTCGAGGTTTTTCAACGCCTTCACGATGGCGTCGTAGCATTCCCAGTTGCGCGCCGCGCGTCCAATACCACCGTACACCACCAGCTCATGCGGGTTTTCGGCGACATCCGGGTCGAGGTTATTCATGAGCATACGCAGCGGGGCTTCGGTCAGCCAGCTCTTCGCATTTAACGTCGTGCCACGCGGTGCACGTACGTCCTGCTGGCGGTATTTGCTTTGCGACATCGGGGGTTCTCCTGACAATTTACGTTGTGTACGTAAATACATATACTTGTCTATACAAGCATGCGCAAGACAGGATTTAACAGAAATGATACATTTTTGTTATATTGCGTCAGCAATCACGTTTTGCCGACGCGCAGAGCGTTCAGGAGCCAAAATGGCCCTGGAGACGGTAGCGGCTGCCGGGGAAAAGCAGGCGCGCGTGGGAGACAATATGGGTGGTGGACCAGGTACGGCGGCGGATCAGCAGACACGGGTCGTGGGCATGAATATGCAGCAGCGCGCACTCCTCCGCCGTAGCCTGCACCGCCTCAACAATGTGCTCTCCCTCGGTTAAGGGTGCGATCAGCGACAGATAGTCGTGGGGAGTGGTGACGGTGTAGTCCTGATGTAGATAGTCCGGCACCACGGCGGCGTTAACGCAGCGGTCCTCAATCTGTACCGGGATCTCATTTTCAAAATGCACCATCAGCGAATGGAAAATGCGCGTTCCGGCGGCTACGTTCAGCGCTGCGGCCTGAATCAGGTCAGCCTGAGTCTCCTCCAGCAGCAGCAACTCGCAGCGGTGCTGATGATGGCGAGAGGCGATTTCTTCAGCGATGCTGCGCACTTCAAACAGCGCTGACTGCCCTTTTGGCTCCGCAACAAACGTTCCCACTCCCTGTAATCGCACCAGCAGGCCTTCATCGGTCAGCTCGCGCAGCGCCCGGTTAATGGTCATGCGGCTAAAGCCAAACTGCGCCACCAGCTCCGCCTCCGAGGGGATGCGATCGTGCGGCCGCCAGACGCCGCTGTGGATCTTTTCGCTAATAGCCTGTTTCACCTTTTCATAGAATGGCGCAGGCGCGGAACGAGGTTGCGATGAGAACATGGCCGGGCTTCCTTGTGCTAATGGGCAGCGAAACGTCCAGAATATACTGAATCGCTATTGCCACCAATGGGCGATTTGCCACGCCAGACGTGCTGCCGCGCGGGCTCCCTGGCTATCAATATCGTACTGCGGGTTAAACTCGACCAGATCAACCGCCTGGAGCTTACCGCTGCGGCACAGCGGCTCGACGATGCGCAGCAGCGTCGCCAGAGGAACGCCGAGCGCGGCCGGCGCGGACACTGCGGGCATTTCACGCGCGGGCAGCACGTCGAGATCGATAGTCAGATACAGGCGATCGTAGCGGGCAATAAGATGCTCGATTTGCGGGATAACCCGCGCTTCAAAGGCGGAGAGCACCGCTAAATCGTCAATGATCGTCACCTCGCGGCGGGCAGCTTCGTCCAGCAGCGCCCGGGTATTAGCGGCGTAACTCACGCCGATACAGGTGTAGTGAAAAGCGCGCCGCTGCGCTTCACAGGCCAGCGCCAGCTGACGAAACGGCGTACCCGAGCTGGCCCGGTCGGCAATACGTAAGTCCAGATGCGCATCAAGGTTAATAATGCCAACCTCATCTGTGGGAAACGCGTCCAGCACGCCGGCGCCGTGGCCGAAAGCCGTCTCGTGACCGCCGCCCAGCACCAGCGTACGCTTGCCCGCGCGTTGGCAGGCCGTAACCGCTTCGCGCAGCGCCTGCTGCGCCGCTTCCAGCGCGTCGCCCTCTACGCTGACGCTCCCCATATCCACGCAGCGGTCGTGGCCGTCGTGGCTGGCCATATTCGCCAGCGCCCGGCGCAGGATTTCCGGGCCTTTAGCAGCGCCGGTTCGTCCTTTATTACGCCGAACCCCTTCGTCGCAGGCGAATCCCAGCAGAGCAATGTCACCGGGCTGCGCCTGCGGTTCAAAACGTTCGACGCGGGCGATAGTCTGAAACAGACGCAGCGCGTTGGCCGCCTCCGAGCTATCGTCGCGTCCCTGCCAAATCTCGGCGGGCGTCGGTTGCCATAGCTTCATACGATCTCTCCTCGCACCACGCGCTGCCAGAGCGGACTGCGCCCCGGCTCATAAACCATCTCAACCGGATGCACCGCATCCCAGATAGCAAAATCGGCAACGAAGCCCGCCGCCAGCTGACCGTGGCTCGCCTGACGGCCCAGCGCCTGCGCCGCATGACGGGTTACGCCTGCCCACGCCTCCTCCGGCGTCAGGCCAAATTTCACGCAAGCCATATTCATCGCCAGATGCAGGCTGGCAAAGGGGCTGGTACCGGGGTTGTAGTCCGTCGCCACCGCCATCGGAACCTGATGTTCGCGCAGCAGTTCAACCGGCGGCCTGCGGGTTTCGTTAAGGAAATAGAACGCGCCGGGCAGAAGCACCGCCACGGTGCCGCTGCGGCTCATCGCCGCCACGCCCTCTGGGGTCAGGTATTCGATATGGTCGGCGGACAGGCCTTTATAGCGGCTCACTAATTCGGCGCCGCCCAGCGAAGAGAGCTGCTCAACGTGACCTTTTACCGGGATACCTAATGCCTGGGCCGTACTGTAAACCCGTTCAGTCTGCGCGGGGGTAAAGCCGACGTTTTCGCAGAAGGCATCGACGCTTTCGAATAACCCCTCTTCCCACAGCGCCGGGAGAATAGTCTGGCACACCAGATCGATATAGCCGTCCGGGTCGCCTTGATACTCCGGCGGCGTGGCGTGGGCGGAAAGCAGCGTTGGCGAAATCTCCACGGCATGCGTCGCGGCAAGCTGTTGTATCACGCGCAGCATTTTGCGCTCGTTTTCAAGGTCCAGCCCGTAGCCGGATTTAATCTCCAGGGTGGTGAGGCCTTCGCGCAGCAGACGAGCCAGCCGCTGGCGGGCCAGCGCCAGCAGCTCCGCTTCGCTGCTTTCCCGGGTGGCGCGCACGGTCGCGTTAATGCCGCCGCCGTTTGCGCTAATGGTCTGGTAGGAAACGCCGTTGAGGCGCTGCTCCCACTCCTGCGCCCGGCTGCCGCCAAAAACCAGATGCGTATGGCAATCGATCAGCCCCGGCGTAAGCAGCCTGCCGCCGAGGTCGATACTTCGGCCGGCTGGCGCATCGCCTTCGGGCACAATGGCCTCAATACGGCCATCGCGCACCAGCAGCACGTGGTCCTCCAGCAGGCCATAAGGCCGGGCGTATCGAGGGTCGAGGGTAGCAAGGCGGACGTTTCGCCAGATTACGCGTTCGGAAAGAGTCTGTGTCATTGCGGTCAACTTGTCATGGGTTGTATAGACATTTATTTTGATTCCACGAGAAATGTCAACTCAGACCGGGGCAAATGTTATTTATTTGTGATCAAAAGCGGCCCGTTTCCGGCGCTGAATATGTAAAGGAAGCAACTTTTTTGCGCTACATCTTCCCGTTTCGCTTAAGTTGGTATAAAACAGCAGGCTTTAAAGGACTTATCCCCTTAATTTATTCTTGCCCGGAGCAACATGAACACATATTCCGTTTCCCGCCTGGCGCTGGCGCTGGCCTTTGGCGTGACGTTGTCCGCCTGTAGTTCGACGCCTGCCGATCAACAGCCCTCAACGCAGACTGCGCCGGGCACGGCCTCTCGTCCTGTTTTAACCGCCGATGAAGCAAAAAACTTTTTACCGGCGAGCTATTTCCAGTCTTTGGATCCTAACGCTGCGGCGTGGAGCCCATCCGCCATCAGCCTGCCGGCGCAGCCGGATTTTGTCGTGGGTCCTGCGGGCGCCCAGGGCGTAACGCATACCACCATTCAGGCCGCGGTGGATGCGGCGATTATCCGCCACTCCAACCGTCGTCAGTTTATCGCCATTATGCCGGGCGAATATGCGGGCACCGTATACGTTCCGGCGGCGCCTGGCGCGCTGACCCTGTACGGCACCGGCGAGAAGCCGATTGACGTCAAAATCAGCACAGCGCTTGATTCAGAAATGGATCCGGTCTCCTGGCGTCACCAGGTCAATCCGGGCGGTAAATATATGCCGGGTAAACCGGCCTGGTATATGTACGACAGCTGCCAGAGCCGACGTGCCGCCACCGTTGGCGTTATGTGTTCCGCGGTATTCTGGTCGCAGAACAACGGCCTGCAGCTGCAGAATCTGACCATCGCCAACAACCTTGGCGACAGCGTTGACGCGGGGACGCATCAGGCGGTGGCGCTGCGTAACGATGGCGATCGGGTACAGATTAACAATGTTAATATCCTTGGCCGCCAGAATACCTTTTTCGTGACCAACAGCGGCGTGCAAAATCGCCTGCAGGATAACCGCCAGACCCGTACGCTGGTCAGCAACAGCTATATAGAAGGCGATGTGGACATCGTTTCCGGTCGCGGAGCGGTCGTGTTTGAGAATACCGACTTCCGCGTAGTCAACTCGCGCACCCAGAAAGAGGCTTACGTTTTCGCCCCTGCCACCCTGAAAAGCGTGACCTACGGCTTCCTGGCGATCAACAGCCGCTTTACGGCGTCCGGCGATAACGTCGCGCAGCTGGGCCGCTCGTTAGACGTTGACGGCAATACCAATGGCCAGGTCGTTATTCGCGACAGCGTCATTAACGAAGGTTTTAACATTGCCAAACCGTGGGCTGATGCGGTCGGTTCCAATCGTCCTTTCAGCGGCAATACCGGAACGGCGGATGCCAAAGGCAACCCGCAGCGTAATCTGAACGACGCTAACTTCAATCGCATGTGGGAATACAACAACCGCGGCGTGGGGAGCTTCGTCGTCGCTGAACCGAAACAGTAACGCCTGACTCGAAGGGGGAGCGCCTCCCCCTTTCTCCTCCTCTTTTCTGCTCCCCCCTTTCCGTTGCAAATCATTACCTGGCGTCATGACGCTCTTTCTTCAGGGCTGGCGTCAATCCCGTACAAGTTTTTCACATTTTCATTACACAATAAAACATGTAAAATCATACGGTTATATTTATTTGTTAAAAAAACCCACTAAATGTACAAAATTTTTCTGCAAAAATTGTACATCCTGAAAATCGTGACTATAGTTATTACGTAAGTTTTGATTACTCTGCATTACCGAATTCTTATGAATTAAAAATTGCACACCATTTCTCTGAAATGGTGAAAAAACCGTATAGCAAAGATGAGGTTATCACTCATCTTTGTTAGTTGATTATGGCTAAAATAACCCGGGATTAACCATGCAGATAAAGAACACCATTCCAGCAGAATTTATATTTAACTCTGCGTTGTTGAAAAACATCGAACATATGGTGCGAATGGAGAACGAGGCCGTGAGCAATGAACGTTTAATCGTTGAGGTTCAGCGCCGTCTGAATGTCGAGAAAAATGAAATACTCGCTGACTTATACACCCAGACGCTGCATATGTTACGCGCGAAAAATCATCACTAAGCGTGATTTGTTAAAGTATTCTTTAATTAACACTTCTGCCTCGGAGGACAAATGAATAACGACAAGCAAGGTCTCTTTTTTAATCATTACGATCTTTGGATTAACAATAACCTTCTTCGTCAAGGATTACAGCTTGTACTAGATTCATTATCACCAGGCTGTTTTCATGGAAAATACGTCTTTTTCACCAGCGATAACTATTATGCGGTGCTCAATCATCATTACGACCGCAAAAGAGTTCGTTTTGTCCTGCTCACCGACGGCAACGATCTGAACTTCCTTAGCGAAATTCCGATGTACAGAATTCCTGCGCGCTCAACGCCCGCTGAGATAAAATCTTTTATTCTTCGCCCGACGTTGTTTGGTAAAAAACCTGACAGTGAAGCTGAAAGTATTGTTTTTACCAACCGCGAAAAAGAAGTGATTCGCCTGATGAACGATGGCGAAGCGATGGTTAATATTGGGAAGTCACTGAATTTACATATTAAAACAATTTACCAAATTCGCCTGACCTTAATTAAAAAACTAGGCTGTTCTGGTCGCACTGATTTTTTTAATATTAGCCGCAGCGAAACATTTAAAGCCTGGACTCAGCAAAATTTCTGATAGTTTACCTGCCAGCGCATGTTGCCATGCTTCAGGAAGACAAGCGGCGGAAAAACATCTCTAAGAATGTTCCGCTGCTAACCCTCTAAGACACTTACTCTCCGTGAAACTCGATGGTAAAGCCCTGACTTTGCCAGTGGCTAAGTAATTCTGCCTGCAAAGGGGTCAGCGCGCGGCCGGTCCAGACAAAAATGTGCTGACCCGGGAACAGTTCCGGGCGAGGAGAGTCGAGCGGTTCCGCCAGCACATTAACGTGCCAGGCGCGCTGGGACAATCGCCATGCTTCCAGCCACAGGCGAGTGCGATCTTCATTACCCCATCCTACTAACAGCGTCTCTTTACCCACCTTCTTACGCGATTCCGCAAGGATGGACGCCACGCAATCTATCAAAATGCCATCCAGCATACTGATGATAGCCAGGGAAGTGTTCTGGTCGAGATTAAGCTTGCTGCGCACGGGGACAAACAGCCGGTCAATAAGTTTATCTACGGGATATTCATGGCTGAGGGACATGATGCGGGTGCGTAATTTTGAGGGCTGAACACCTCGCAGAAGCGTCATCATCTCTTCCTGGAGCAGGACGGCTGCGTCTTGCGTTTCAGGCTGATGGCCTTCCAGAAGCGCCTTAACTTTGCCAACGGAGACGCCGCGATCGATCCAGCGTTTGATTTCCTCAATCCGCTGAACGTCCTCCTCGTCAAACTGGCGGTGTCCCCCCTCGCTTCTCTGCGGCTTCAGCAGACCGTATCTACGCTGCCATGCACGCAAAGTAACAGGGTTGATTCCGCAACGTTCGGCAACTTCACCGATGCTGTAATATGCCATTAGCGCCCTCTAACCTGATAATACTTTACCGACTAAATTAACTAATTTAGACGAGTTGTACAATTAACTTTTCTTGTACAGCTAAAATTAACAGGTCGGACGCCAATGTACACAGCAAAAAACAAGGCTTATTTTGCCGTTATACACGGCTTTTTAAGCGAAACGCTGCGCTGAGCAGCGTTCAAAAAATTAAAGAAGCTCGCAGGCTATTTTTTTCTCCGGCCAGGCTACCGGCGGAATGCCCCCGAAGCACGGGCTGGCAAATAAATTTCCCTGGAAATGCGTAATCCCCGCTGATTCCAGCCACATCCACTCTTCCGCCCGCTCAACCCCCACCGCTGAAATGGCAATTTCCAGGGAATTACAACATTTAATAATCGCCTGAACGATTGCCTGTTTCGGGCCGTGCTTATGGATATCTTTGACCAGCTGGCGATTAATCTTAATGCGGTCCGGCTGAAACTGCGCCAGCAGCACTAGCCCGGCAAACCCGGCGCCAAAGTGATCGATAGCCACGCGAATTCCCGCAGATTTTAGCTTTCGTACTGAATCGGTAAATTCATCAACGCGAGAAATCGCTTCGCTCTCGGTAAATTCCACAATAATTTGCTCGGGAATCAAACCACTGGCTTCAATTTCAGCCAACAGAAATTCGACAGCGTTGGGAACATTGACCAGCGTCATGGGTAACAGATTAATCGACAAGGTGCGTCCACGAAGATGCAAACGTCCCGCCATGGCGAAGGCGATGCGCTTACTGTGCAGATCCGTCCAGTAGATTTCCTCTCGCGAAAGTCCGTCAAAATAGACCGCTGGCGATTCACCGGAGTTGGTGCGCAGCAGCGCTTCATAGGAGACGACCTCTTTGGCAAACGGATCGATCACCGGCTGAAAAGCAAAGCTGCACTCGGCCTGCTCGAGCGGGGTTTCAGGATACCAGGCCTCGTCTTCTATCACAAAGTCCCAGCTTTCGGCCGCAGGAATTTCGTAATAGTTCTCCTTTTCCGTGGCTTCGACGAAGGTACGGAAAAAGTGGAGAGCTCTGTCGTCATAGATGAGCTGATATTTTGAGGTTCCTTTGTCCAGCACGGCCTGCAGAACTTCATCGCGGTCAAACTCTCGTAAATCAAAGAGTTCCATACCGATTTTGCCAAAGCGACGGGTTGGCCCATGGTCTCTGAGGAGCTCAACGAGGTTATGGTGCCGCGGGTCTTCGCAGATATGGCGATAAATTTCCTCAACCTTCTCTTCAGGTCCTTCTAATAGTTGAAAAAAATGGGTGCCGTTAAAAAGCAAAATACCCGACACGTCTTCCTGACCATTTTTTACATTTGCTGCAGCAACCATGCTTTCGAGCGATTTAATTGACACGTTGTCGCAGATATGGCTGCGATAAATGATGGTAGTGAGCATGAAATTTCCGACAGAAGAGATGAATGCTAATGAGATATTACAGTAGCAGGTCTACCCACATAAGTCCTGTAAAACAGCGCGCGTCCTTAACAAATAAATCACATTAACATCCTCTTTTCGCTGACATTCTTACCATCCTGCACACCTGTACAAGCCGTACATCTCCATTCGCTGTTTACCTTAAGATTTGTACAATTTAAAAAGCATACAAATCAATATGTTATAAAAAATATTAAGAAAATTAACATATTTTTTCCATTTTCTATGTACAAGTTGGCAAACATTGTATAACTTTAATCGCAACTTTACTGATAATTGAACTGACAGGAGCACATATGCAGCAGAACGGTTACATTCCTGACACGGCTAACGCTATTGCCCATTACTTCAATAAAGCTTCGTTGCCTTCTCAGCAGGAAACGTTGGGACAGATTGTTATGGATATCCTGAATGAAGGACGGAACCTGAATCGCAAATCCCTGTGTACGAAACTGCTGAGTCGCCTTGAAGTGGCTTCAGAACCTGAAGAAGAAAACCATTATCAAACGTTGATTGGTCTCTTGTTTGAGCATCAGGGGTAAAAGTAGCTTCAGTTATCTGGTGATTTAAGTCGTTACTGAATGAGGAAATATAGGGGATGGGCCAGTATCTGACACGGATTACCGGCTTGCTACTAAATTCCCAGTCAAGGAGATGACAATGATCAGAGATACCGTTATGAATCACAATGATTATGATCCATTAACCGATGTATTGATTGGAGAGGCTGTCCTCTCGCTACTCAAAAGCAAGGGGCCTATTAGTAAACAAGCACTGATCGGTAAACTCCAGGCCATGCAGGCCGGAGAACAAGATAAAAAGCGGCGGAATGCAATTGGGCGTATTATCGATGAAATCAGTAATATGGTAGCTCGCCGTGGAAACAACAAAACTGTGGGTACTTCAGGCGCTAAACACAATTGGGATAAGCCGAATTCATTATTAGGCTCCCCTCAGCAGCCAGGTACTAATAAAATACACTGACCTCTAACGGTCGAATGTTTAACTCACAACGTAGAGAATATGATGAGACAGACTATGCATCAGCAACCGGATATTTACGCAGGCCTGAACGATACCGCACTCTCTGAATATTTCCGCAACGCAGGCGACAGGCTGATCGATGAATCAGCGGTGATGTCACTGGCTATCAGTAGCATCCTGGAGTCTGAGGGGCATCTCAACAATAAAGCGATTATTCTGTGGTTAATTACGGCGCTGGAGACTACCAGCGATGTCGTAACCGCCGACGTTATCCGCAAAACGCTGGAAATCGTCGTAAGCTACACCATGGATGATATCTGATTTTTTAACCGGCAGTCATTCACAGGGATGTCACCTATCGCTAAGCGAATGGTTGTTTCGTTATATAGCTGTGGATACATCTACAATCCATGCGCAATATTATTGTTCTTAACACTCGCCACCGCTGAGCAGATGACTCATCTGCTCAGCGGTGTGTGTTAATTATAAATAAGATTTAATTTATTTTTGCTCGCCCTCGCCAGAAATAAACGCGATAGTTTTTGTTTCAATAAAGCCTGCGGTATTGGGTTATATGACCGCCGCCAGACGGCGAATCCCCTCAGCCAAAACCTCTGGCGGATGGTTTGCAAAGCCAAGCAATATTCCCTCACGTGACATTGGCCGCTGGCAATAGCGCGCAAAAGTTTGTACACCTAAGCCTATCTGGCGCGCCTTCCGCACCACCTCCTGTGCCCGTAAGCCATCCAGCAGCCAGCAGACTATATGCACGCCGGAATCCGTAGGATGCACCAGCATGCGCCCGGAAAAATAGAATTTAATCGCCGCCTCCAGCGCGCTTTTTCGCTCAAAACAGGCTTTACGGATCCGACGAACGTGGCTGGCATAGTGCCCCTCGCGGATGAAACGCGCCAGAACGGCCTGTTCCAGATATCCGCTACAGAGGTCAGTATAATATTTGGTGATGGCAAACTGTTCGCGCAAATGCTCGGGGACAACTAAAAAGCCCAGACGAAATGCCGGATACATCATCTTAGAGAATGTACCCGCATAGATGACCCGCTGATGTTTATCCAGCCCCTGTAACGCCTGCAGAGAGCGGGCGGCATAGCGAAATTCGCTATTGTAATCATCTTCGAATATCCAGGCGCGGTTAGCTTCCGCCCACTCCAGCAGAGCAAGCCTCCGCGGCAGACTCAGCGTGCCGCTGAGCGGAAACTGATGCGACGGCGCGGTATAGACCAGCTTAGCCCCGGGATAATGGTCTATTCCATCCTGAATATCCATGCCCTCATCGTCAACCCGAACGGGCCGAACAACGGCTCCCCTGGCGGCGAATGCACCGCGAGCGCCGTTATATCCGGGATCGTCCAGCCAGACTTCATCGCCCTTTTCCAGTAAAGCCTGCGCGGCGATCGTCAACGCTTGCTGAATGCCGTTAACAATAATCACCCGATCTTCGTGGCAATTTACGCCGCGCGTCGCCTGTATATAGTCGCTGATTGCCTGACGCAGCGGCAGGAATCCCCAGGAGGAGGCGTGCGATGCGAGTTCACGGCGCGATTGCCGCCAGACGCGCCCCAGCAATCGCCCCCACAAAGCATGAGGGAAAAGATCGGTACAGCCGATACCGACGGCGAAAACCGCGCCCATCTCTCCGCTATCTTCGCTTTCCGTCCATGAGGGTACCAGGGCTGACACATCAGGGTTCAGCGGCCCAACGCTGGCTATTGCCGTTTCCGGCGCCGTCGGCGACCCGTACTCGCTAATGACGTGATCCGGAATATGGTCGCAGACAAAGGTGCCTGCCCCCTTGCGCGTCAGCAGATAGCCTTCATCAATCAGGCGCTCAAACCCGGCAATGACCGAGTTGCGGGAGATCGCCATCATCTCAGCCAGCGCCCGGCTGGAGGGTATTTTTGCACCCGCCGATAACCGGCCATCCAGAATCGCGTGGCGCAGGGCGTGATAGACCTGGTCTTTAATCACGCCGCGCGTTAATAACAGTTCCAGGAACAGAGGGGCAATGGGTTTTGGCATGAGCGGCAGCGGCATCAACGTAATAAAAGTGGATCCTATAAATATACAGAAAGTGTCACTTTTTAGGAACCAGAACGCCTCCTATCATAACGCACAACCATCCGGTTTCTAAAAGTAAGGAATAAGCATGAAGAGCCAGAAAACCGACGTTAACCTCGCGGAAATTACCCTCCAACCCGCAGCTGAAACTGACTTTGCCGCGTGGCTGCCGCTGTGGAAAAGCTACCAGACGTTTTATCGCGTCGACATCCCGGACACCGTCACGCAACTCACCTGGAAGCGTTTTTTCCATTCTGTCGAACCCATGTATTGCGCGGTGGCAAAATGCGAAGGCAGGATTGTGGGATTCGTTCACTATCTCTTCCACCGCTCTACCTGGGCCGAAAGCGACTACTGCTATCTGGAAGATTTGTTCGTTGATCCGGCCGTTCGGGGCCAGCATATCGGCAAACAGTTGATTGAGTATGTACAGCTACAGGCGCGGAAGCGTCACTCAGCCAGCCTGTACTGGCACACGCATGAAACCAATCTGCGGGGTCAGCGCTTGTACAACTGGGTCGCGGAGAAAAGCGGCATGATTGAGTATCGTATGCGGGTGAAATAGCCCTTGCGCCAGGCGTAAAAAAACCTCGCCGCGGCGAGGTTTCGGTCACACCTGCGGGCTTAACGAGCGTTGACCACCACCCACATCGGGCCCTGGCCTACGGCATAGCGCCCTTTTTCCTGCAGCAGCCCCTGCTTGCCTTCGATTTCATACACCGCAATATGATGCGATTTCTGACCGGCAGCGATGAGGAATTTGCCGCTATGATCGAGATTAAAGCCGCGCGGCTGGGTTTCGGTATTTTGATAGCCCTCGATGGACAGCACGCTGCCGTCTTCCGAAACGCTAAAGATGGTAATAACGCTGGCGGTGCGATCGCAGGCGTAGAGGTGACGGCCATCGGACGTCAGGTGAATATCCGCCGCCCAGCGAACGCCGGTGAAATCAGGCGGCATCATGTCCAGCGTCTGCACGCACTCGATTTTGCCGTGTGGATCCTTCAGCTCCCATACGTCAACGGAGCTGTTCAGTTCGTTAACGCAGTAGCCGTATTGCTGGTTCGGATGGAAGACCATATGACGCGGGCCAGCGCCTTCAACGGTGGTCACCTCAGCCGGTTCCTGGGCAGCCAGGAAACCGTCGTCGCTCAGGGTAAACAGGCAGATACGATCCTGTTTCAGCGCCGGAACCCACAGGGTGCGATTGTCCGGGGAAATATTTGCCGAGTGGCAGCCTTCCAGCCCTTCCACCACCGCCACCGCTTCCCGCGGCAGGCCGTCCACCAGCGGCGTAACGCTTACGCAGCCCGCATTATAGGATGCGCTGAACACAAAGCGGCCCTGATGATCGGTAGAGATGTGCGTTGGGCTACCGGGCAGCGCGGCTTCGCCAGCGAAGGTCAGGGCGCCATTATCGGGCGCAATGCGGTAGGCCAGTACGCGAAACTCCGGACGCACGCCGACGTAGAGATACTCTTTGTTCGGGCTCACCACCATCGGCTGCACCTGCCCCGGGGCATCAACAACCTGCACCAGGGTCAGTTTCCCCTCAGGATCCAGATCCCAGACGTGAATCTGCTGGCTTTCCGGGCTGGCGGTATAAACGGTTTGTTTCATGAATACTCCTTCCTCACTGCACGTGGAAATTTCATTTTTCAGACTAACGGCGCCCTGAAAAATACAATACGCATACACAACATTTTTCAGATTGCCTCCAGGCAGCCTGAAAGATCAAGTGTATCGGCTCTTTAGCGGTAGATGCTGAAAAGTTTGCCGGAATGGCACAGCGGTGTACCATCATAGCCTGCTAACTTTTCATCATTAACCGGAAACAACACATGACCTCACGCGTGATTGCCCTCGATTTAGACGGCACGCTCTTAACCGGCAAAAAGACCATCCTCCCCGCCTCGCTCGACGCGCTGGCTCGCGCCAAAGATGCTGGATACCAGATCATTGTCGTCACCGGACGACATCACGTCGCTATCCATCCTTTTTATCAGGCACTGGCTCTCGATACACCTGCAATTTGCTGCAATGGTACTTATTTGTATGATTATCATGCAAAAAAGGTGCTTGAGTCCGATCCGATGCCGGTCGATAAAGCCCTGAGCCTGACGGAGCTGCTGAACCAGCATGATATTCACGGCCTGATGTACGTTGATGACGCCATGCTCTACGAGCAGCCGACCGGGCACGTCATCCGCACTGCCAACTGGGCCCAGTCTCTGCCCGTCGAGCAGCGCCCGGTATTTACTCAGGTCGACTCTCTGGCGCAGGCGGCGCGCGAAGTTAACGCCGTGTGGAAATTCGCCCTGACCGATGAAGATACCGCCAAACTGCAGCGTTTTGCCCTGCACGTTGGCCAGACGCTGGGCCTGGAGTGCGAATGGTCGTGGCACGATCAGGTGGATATTGCCCGGGAAGGCAACAGTAAAGGTAAACGCCTGGCGCAGTGGGTGGCGTCCCGGGGACTGTCAATGCAGGATGTTATCGCTTTCGGCGACAACTATAACGACCTCAGCATGCTGGAGGCCGCCGGCACCGGCGTAGCGATGGGCAACGCGGTAGAGGAAGTGAAAGCACGCGCCAACGTGGTGATCGGTGAAAACGAAACCACCAGCATCGCCGACTACATCTATCGCCACCTGCTGTAATCAGGCGGCTATCGACACGCTTTTTATCTGCGCATACAGCCGCTGGCCCGGGGCAACGCCCAGATCATCGCGAGCCCAGGGGCTGATGCGCGCCCACAGCGTGCGGCCGCTTATCTCCAGCCTGACCTCAACCTGCCCATGGCTTTCAATACACTGCATAACCTCCGCGGGCAAAATATTGCGAATACTGGTTTGCTGAGCGGGCTGCAGTACCAGAGACACGTCCGAGGCCTGAATGCGGATGCGCGCGGTTTCGCCCAGCGGCCTGTCAAGCCGGTTGACCCATATCTGCTGGTCGCCGATCGCCAGGGCGGTCATCGTATACTGCGGATGCTGGGCGGCAACAATCGCGCTCAGGATGGTACTTTGCTGATCCTCGGGCAGCCAGGGGTGCATCACGCTACTACTCCACACCTCTTCCAGGCAGCCAAAGGCTTTCACCTTCCCCGCCTCCAGCACCAGCACGTTATCCGCCAGGTGCTGGATCTCATCAAGAGAGTGGCTGACGTACAGCATCGGGATGTTAATTTCGCGCGCCAGCCGCTGCAGATAGGGCAACAGCTCGCGCTTGCGCGGAATATCCAACGATGCCAGCGGTTCATCTAACAGCAGCAGCTCCGGCGCGGTAAGCAGCGCCCGGCCAATCGCGACCCGCTGTTTTTCTCCGCCGGAGAGTCCTCCCGGTAGCCGATCAAGCAGTGGCGCAATGCCGAGCAGATCGACCAGCTTATCGAACTGTCCGGCCATATTTTTTGCCATGCCATATTGCAGATTACCCCGCACTTTATAGTGCGGAAACAGGCGCGCGTCCTGAAAAACATAGCCAATGCGGCGTTTTTCCGGCGCCAGGCAGATACGTTTTTCAACATCGTTTAGCACTCTGCCGTTAAGGACAATGCGCCCCTGCTGCGGGCGGGTCAGGCCGCTAATAGCGTTGATCAGCGAGGTTTTTCCCGCGCCAGAGACGCCGAATACCGCCGTAATGCCGCTGGCAGGGAGCGTCTCGCGGATTTGCAGACAGTGGGTTCCCAGCGTCTGGGTAAAATCGAGTTCAAGCATGTTATTTCCCCATCCGCTGACGGCTGAGGCGGGCCAGCCATTCGGAAATCAGCAGCGATACCAGCGCCAGCACAATCGAAATCAAGCATAAACGCGCGGCTGCGCCCTCGCCGCCGGGAGTCTGAATCAGGGTATACATTGCCGAAGGGATGGTACGCGTTTCACCGGGAATATTGGAAACAAAAGTGATAGTGGCGCCAAACTCGCCCAGCGAACGGGCAAAAGCCAGCACGGTGCCGACGATAATACCGGGTAGCGTCAACGGTAGCGTAATAGTGAAAAATACGCGCCAGCGCCCAGCGCCCAGGGTACGCGCCGCCTGCTCAAGCTTGATGTCCACCCCTTCCAGCGCGAGGCGAATGGCCCGCACCATCAACGGAAAGGACATGACCGCCGCCGCCAGCACCGCGCCGCGCCAGCTAAACGCAAAGCTCAGCCCAAACCAGTCATATAGCCAGCTGCCGATAAAACCGCGGCGCCCCATCGCAATCAGCAACAGATAGCCCACCACCACCGGCGGCAGCACCAGCGGCAGGTGGATAACGCTATCGAGCAGCGCTTTACCGGGAAAATCTCGTCGCACCAGCAGCCAGGAGAAAAAGATGCCAAAAGGCAAGCTCAGTACCACCGCCAGGGAGGAGACTTTCAGGCTCAGCAGTACCGCCTGCCATTCAGGATCGCTTAAGAACATTAGTGGGTAGTGAATCCGTAACGTTTAAAGATGGCGGAAGCTTCCGGCCCTTTTAAATAGTCATAAAACGCGCTGACCGTCGCACTGTTATGCCCGTCGACGATAGCCAGCGGATATTCCACCTTCTTATGGGAATCTTCCGGGAAGGTTCCGACGACTTTTACGCCTTTGCTGGCGACCGCATCGGAGCCGTAGACGATCCCCAGCGGCGCTTCGCTGCGTTCAACCAGGGCCAGCGCGCCGCGCACGTCCTCTGCCGGCGCCAGCTTCGGCGACAGGGTTTCCCAGGCTCCCAGCTTTTGCAGCGCCTCTTTCGCATAGATGCCAGCAGGCACGTGTTCCGGGTCACCTACGGCCAGGCGGCCGCCTTTCAGCAGGCTGGTCCAGTCGGTTTTATCATTGATGTTTATCTCGCCCTGCGCGCTGGCTTTTGGCGCCACGACAACCAGGCTGTTACCGAGAAGGGTCGTCCGAGAAGCAGAATCAATGCTCTTTTTCCCGGCCGCGTAATCCATCCATTTTTGATCGGCGGAGATAAACAGATCCGCCGGCGCGCCCGCTTCAATCTGGCGCGCCAGCGTGGATGAAGAAGCAAATGAAGAGACAACCTCAACGTTCTTCTCTTTCTCATACTCTTTAGCGATATCCTGCATGGCGTTAGTGAGCGATGCTGCGGCAAAAACCGTCACTTTGCCCTCATCCGCCAGCGCGTGACCGGCAACGCAGAGCGTTAACGTTGTTCCGGCAAAAAAGCGTAACCATTGACCTGCCATCTGAATCTCCCGTAGGTTCGTTATGTAGCTGACAATATAACGATAGAGCCAGGACTTTCCCAGAGAAAATTAGGGGTAATGAGCGGAGGATCAAACGAAGGGGGAAAAATAAAAACGCCCGGTCAAACCGGGCGCGGGGGAAATCAGTGGTTTTGCGGCCTGCTGTCTTTATGGCCGGCTCCGGAGAAGAGGTTAAACACTTCGCCCAGCCCGTAAATCAAACCCAGGATGACAGCCATCACCACAGGGACCATGACTACGGCAAAAACCAGACTTTTCAATAGCTCTAACATGGTTGGCTCCAGAAAGTACGAATACTTTATTGTAACGAATTCCGCCGGAAAAACACGCCCCATTTGTGCGGTGCCTCACGGACTGCCGCCGCAGAAGCATCTTGCAAGATGACCGCTATCGGTCACAATACCTTTTTTTCATCAGGACATGATTATGCAGGCCGAAATTCTCCTTACCCTTAAATTACAGCAGCGCCTGTTCGCCGATCCCCGTCGTATCGCCCTGCTGAAGCAAATTGACCTGACCGGCTCCATTAGCCAGGGGGCCAAAAATGCCGGCATCAGCTATAAAAGCGCATGGGATGCCATTAATGAAATGAATCAGCTCAGCGAGCAGACCCTGGTTGACCGGGCGACCGGCGGCAAAGGCGGCGGCGGCGCGGTCCTCACCCGTTACGGGCAGCGGCTGATTCAGCTCTACGACCTGCTGGCGCAGATTCAGCAGAAAGCGTTCGATGTCCTGAGCGATGATGACGCCCTTCCCCTCGACAGCCTGCTGGCCGCCATTTCGCGATTCTCTCTGCAGACCAGCGCGCGCAACCAGTGGTTCGGCACGATTACCGGCCGCGACCATCAGCAGGTTCAGCAGCACGTAGAGGTCCTGCTGGCCGACGGGCAAACCCGTCTCAAAGTCGCGATTACCGCCCAGAGCGCCGATCGTCTTGGCCTGGATGAAGGCCAGGAAGTATTAGTGCTGCTGAAGGCGCCGTGGGTTGGCATCACCCTGGATGCCGCGCAGGCGGTACAGGCTGATAATCAGCTGTCCGGCCGAATCAGCCGCATCGAACGCGGGCCGGAGCAGTGCGAAGTACTGATGGCGCTCCCGGATGGTCAAAGCCTTTGCGCCACCCTGCCGGTGGAACAGACGCGCGATCTGGCCGAAGGCGCGGAAGCGATAGCATATTTCAATGCCGATCGCATCATTCTCGCCACGTTATGCTAACGCCATTGACATTGTGGGCGTGAAGACGTATCCCTGAAATAAATCGCTGCAAAAAGTGGGATACACAATGTCATCATTGCAAATTTCGCAAGGCACGTTTCGCCTGAGCGACACCAAAACGTTAAATATTGAACAACTCTGCGTGCAGGCTGGCGAGAGCTGGGCTTTCGTCGGCAGCAACGGCAGCGGGAAGTCGGCCCTTGCGCGGGCGCTATCCGGAGAGCTGACACTGCTCAGCGGACAGCGCGAGAATACGTTCCCACGCGTTACCCGCCTCTCTTTTGAACAGCTACAGAAGCTGGTCAGCGATGAGTGGCAGCGCAACAACACGGACTTGCTCAGACCCGGAGAAGAAGATACCGGACGCACGACAGCGGAAATTATCCAGGATGAGATTAAAGACCCCTCCCGCTGCGCCCGCCTTGCTGAACAGTTCGCTATCAGCCACCTGCTTGAGCGCCGCTTTAAATATCTCTCTACCGGAGAAACGCGTAAGACCCTGCTGTGCCAGGCGCTGATGGGCGACCCCGACCTGCTTATCCTTGATGAGCCGTTCGACGGTCTTGATGTCGCCTCACGCCAGCAGCTTGCGGCGCTGCTGGCCACGCTCAACGGCGAAGGGATCGCCCTGGTGCTGGTTCTTAATCGTTTCGATGAAATCCCGGAGTTCGTTCAGTTTGCCGGCGTGCTGGCGGAGTGTGTTCTGAGCGAAACCGGCGAAAAGCAGGCCCTGCTGCAGCAGGCGCTCATTGCCCAGCTGGCCCACAGCGAAAGGCTTGATGGCATGACGCTGCCGGAGCCCGATGCCCCGGCCGCGCGTCTTGGGCTGGACGACGATGCGCCGCTCATCGTGCTCAACGACGGCAGGGTTTCCTACAATGACCGCCCCATCATTAATCATCTGAACTGGACGGTAAATCCCGGCGAACACTGGCAGATAGTTGGCCCCAACGGCGCCGGTAAATCGACGCTACTCAGCCTGGTCACCGGCGACCATCCCCAGGGCTATAGTAACGACCTGACCCTGTTTGGCCGCCGCCGCGGCAGCGGGGAAACGATCTGGGATATTAAGAAGCATATCGGTTACGTCAGCAGCAGCCTGCACCTTGAATACCGCGTCAGCACCAACGTACGTAACGTGATTCTCTCGGGCTATTTCGACTCGATTGGCATCTATCAGGCCGTTTCCGACAAACAGCATAAGCTGGTGCAGAACTGGCTGGATATTCTGGGGATTGATAAACGCACCGCCGATGCGCCGTTCCATAGCCTCTCCTGGGGGCAGCAGCGGCTGGCGCTGATCGTCCGCGCGCTGGTCAAGCACCCTACCCTGCTGATCCTCGATGAACCGCTGCAGGGGCTGGATCCGCTCAACCGCAAGCTGGTGCGCCGCTTTGTTGATGTGCTCATTAGCGAAGGGGCGACGCAGCTGCTGTTTGTCTCCCACCATGCAGAAGACGCTCCCGACTGCATCACCCATCGCCTGGCATTTGTGAGCAGTGGAGACGGTTACACCTACCGGGTCGGCCCGCTGGAAAAATAAGCCTGTAAAGGGGTCTGCGGATCCCTTATTTTTTCAGAATAATAGCCTGACCATAAATTAACCCCCTGTTCTATAATCAAAAAATCTTAAAAGCTACGGCTGGAAATTTTAGTGTAAACGATTCCACAAATTTGCCCTGTGTCACACTTTTACCTTCTTTGGTATGCTATCTTCTTCTCACACGATAAGCCTATTGGAGCGAATCATGAAAGTACTGGTTACAGGTGGTAGCGGTTACATTGGAAGTCACACCTGCGTTCAACTGCTACTGCAGGGACACGACGTGATTATTCTCGACAATCTCTGCAACAGTAAGCGCAGCGTATTGCCAATCATTGAACGTCTCGGCGGCAAAAGCGCCACCTTTGTTGAAGGCGATATTCGTAATGAAGCGCTGATGACGGAAATTCTTCACGATCACGCCATTGAAGCGGTGATCCATTTTGCCGGCCTGAAAGCCGTCGGGGAATCCGTCGCCAAACCGCTTGAATATTACGACAACAACGTAACCGGAACGCTAAAACTCGTTTCCGCTATGCGCGCTGCGGGCGTGAAAAACTTTATTTTCAGCTCCTCCGCCACCGTCTACGGCGACCAGCCCAAAATTCCTTATGTCGAGAGCTTCCCGACCGGTACTCCGCAGAGCCCGTACGGCAAAAGCAAGCTGATGGTTGAGCAGATCCTGACTGACCTGCAAAAAGCGCAGCCGGACTGGAGCATCGCACTGCTGCGCTACTTCAACCCGGTCGGCGCCCATCCATCGGGCGATATGGGCGAAGACCCGCAGGGCATTCCGAACAACCTGATGCCGTATATCGCGCAGGTCGCGGTTGGGCGCCGTGAATCGCTGGCGGTATTTGGCAACGACTACCCAACCGAAGACGGCACCGGCGTACGTGACTACATCCACGTCATGGACCTTGCCGACGGCCACGTCGCGGCGATGGAAAAACTGGCCGACAAAGCCGGCGTGCATATCTATAACCTTGGCGCAGGCGTCGGCAGCAGCGTACTCGACGTGGTCAATGCCTTTAGCAAAGCCTGCGGCAAACCGATTAACTACCACTTCGCGCCGCGCCGCGAAGGCGACCTCCCGGCCTACTGGGCGGACGCTGAAAAGGCCGACCGCGAGCTGAACTGGCGCGTGACGCGCAACCTTGACGAAATGGCGCAGGACACCTGGCACTGGCAGTCCCGTCATCCGCAGGGTTATCCAGACTAAGGAACCTTCATGAGCGTATTTAACCCCGTCGACCATCCACATCGTCGTTATAACCCGTTAACCGGGCAGTGGATTCTGGTTTCTCCGCATCGCGCCAAGCGCCCCTGGCAGGGGGCGCAGGAAACGCCGGCAAAGCAGACCTTGCCCGCGCACGATCCGGACTGTTTCCTGTGCCCGGGCAATACCCGCGTCACCGGCGACAAAAACCCGAACTACACCGGCACGTTTGTTTTTACCAATGACTTTGCGGCTTTGATGACCGATACCCCTGATGCCCCGGAAAGCGACGATCCGCTGATGCGCTGTCAGAGCGCCCGCGGCACCAGCCGGGTCATCTGCTTCTCGCCAGATCACAGCAAAACGCTGCCGGAACTGAGCGTTGAGGCGCTGGAAGGCGTGGTTAAAACGTGGCAGGAGCAGACCGCCGACCTTGGAAAGAGCTACCCCTGGGTGCAGGTCTTTGAAAATAAAGGGGCGGCGATGGGCTGCTCCAACCCACACCCCCATGGGCAGGTGTGGGCCAACAGCTTTCTGCCTAATGAGGCGGAACGCGAAGATCGTCTGCAAAAAGCGTACTTCACCGAGCACGGCGCGCCGATGCTGGTGGATTACGTGCAGCGCGAATTAGCCGACGGTAGTCGTACTATCGTTGACACTGACCACTGGCTCGCCGTGGTTCCTTATTGGGCCGCGTGGCCTTTTGAAACGCTGCTGCTGCCAAAAGCGCACGTCCAGCGCCTGACTGATTTAACCGACGACCAGCGCAGCGATCTCGCGCTGGCGCTGAAAAAGCTGACCAGTCGTTACGACAACCTGTTCCAGTGCTCATTCCCCTACTCCATGGGCTGGCACGGCGCGCCGTTTAACGATGAAGAGAATAATCACTGGCAGCTGCACGCCCATTTTTACCCGCCGCTGCTGCGTTCCGCCACGGTGCGTAAATTTATGGTCGGCTATGAAATGCTGGCTGAAACCCAGCGTGACCTGACGGCCGAGCAGGCCGCCGAGCGTCTGCGCGCTGTGAGCGACGTCCATTTTCGCGAATCCGGAGTATAACCATGAGTCTGAAAGAGAAAACCCAAGCCCTGTTTGCTGAGAAATTTGGCTACCCGGCCAGCCATGTTATCCAGGCCCCAGGCCGCGTTAACCTGATCGGCGAGCATACCGACTATAACGATGGGTTCGTGCTGCCCTGCGCCATTGATTACCAGACGGTTATCGCCTGTGCGCCGCGCGACGATCGTACCGTGCGGGTTATTGCCGCCGATTACGACAATCAGACCGATGAATTCTCTCTCGACTCGCCGATTACCAGCCACGACACCCAGCAGTGGTCAAACTATGTCCGCGGCGTGGTGAAGCATCTCCAGCAGCGGAATAACGCCTTCGGCGGCGCGGACCTGACGATCAGCGGTAACGTGCCGCAAGGCGCCGGGTTAAGCTCCTCGGCTTCGCTGGAGGTCGCCGTCGGCACGGTGTTCCAGCAGCTGTACCACCTGCCGCTCGATGGCGCGCAAATTGCCCTGAACGGCCAGGAAGCGGAAAATCAGTTCGTCGGCTGCAACTGCGGCATTATGGACCAGCTGATCTCCGCGCTTGGTAAAAAAGATCACGCTCTGCTGATCGACTGCCGCTCCTTAGGGACGAAAGCGGTGTCGATGCCGAAAGGCGTCGCGGTAGTGATTATCAACAGTAACTTTAAGCGCACCCTGGTGGGCAGCGAATACAACACCCGTCGCGAGCAGTGCGAAACCGGCGCGCGCTTCTTCCAGCGTCCGGCTCTGCGCGACGTCACGCTGCAAGAGTTTAACGCCGTGGCTCACGAGCTTGATCCGGTAGTCGCCAAACGCGTTCGCCACGTGCTGACTGAAAACGCCCGCACCGTAGAAGCCGCATCGGCGCTGGAAAAAGGCGACCTGCAGCGGATGGGCGAACTGATGGCGGAATCTCACGCCTCCATGCGCGATGATTTTGAAATCACCGTACCGCAGATTGATACCCTGGTAGAGATCGTCAAAGCGACCATCGGCAACAAAGGCGGCGTTCGCATGACCGGCGGCGGCTTCGGCGGCTGTATCGTCGCGCTGGTGCCGGAGGAGCTGGTTGATACCGTGCAGCAGGCCGTTGCCAGAGAGTATGAAGCGAAAACGGGCATTAAAGAGACCTTCTACGTCTGCAAACCGTCGCAGGGAGCCGGGCAATGCTAAAGCAAACAACGGAGCTGGCGCCGGACGGCCAGCCATGGAATCTTCTTACCCTGCGTAACGACGCAGGCATGACGGCCACCGTGATGGACTGGGGCGCGACGCTGCTCTCCGCGCGCGTGCCCCTGGCGGACGGTAGCGAACGAGAAGCGCTGCTCGGCTGCGCAACCCCCGGCGACTATACGCGCCAGGCCGCTTACCTTGGCGCTTCCGTAGGCCGTTACGCTAACCGTATTGCCAACAGCCGCTTTACCCTGGATGGCCAGCTCATCAATCTGACGCCCTCCAACGAGGCTGGCCATCAGCTCCACGGCGGACCGGAAGGTTTTGATAAGCGCCGCTGGCAAATTGTTAGCGCTGACGCTCGCCACGCGCTGTTTTCTCTCTCCTCCCGCGATGGCGATCAGGGCTATCCTGGTAATCTGACGGCAACCGCGCACTACCGCCTGACCGACGATAACCGGATCGCTATTGAGTATCGCGCCACCGTGGACCAGCCGTGCCCGGTGAATCTGACAAACCACGTCTATTTCAACCTCGATGGCGTGCAGAGCGACGTGCGCAACCATAAGCTGCAAATTTTTGCCGATGTTTATCTGCCCGTCGAAAGCGACGGTATTCCGGGGGGAGATCTGCAAAACGTCACCCTGACCAGCTTCGATTTCCGCACGCCGAAAACCCTGGCGGACGACTTCCTGCGCGACGAAGATCAGCAAAAAGTAAAAGGTTATGACCATGCCTTCCTGCTACAGGCGCTGGGGAATGCCGATACTCCGGCCGCTCACGTCTGGTCGCAGGACGAAAAGCTACAGATGACGGTTTATACTTCCGCCCCCGCGTTGCAGTTTTACTCCGGCAACTATCTTGGCGGCACGCCGTCGCGCACAGCGCAGGCGTACGATGACTGGCAGGGCCTGGCTCTGGAGAGCGAGTTCCTTCCAGATTCTCCGAATCATCCGGAATGGCCGCAGCCGGATTGTGTACTGCGCCCCGGCGAAGAGTACGTCAGCCTGACGGAATATCAGTTTATCGCTCGATAGCCTCTGGCCCTCCCGATGGAGGGCTTTTTATCATTTTGCTGAAAATTACGTCACTTACAGACAAAAACATAACCTCTGTTTTACAAGCACCTTACACTGAGCCACTATTTTCGCTATGGTTAGGGATAAGCATTGCCGTGAGGTAAATCGCGGCAATATAATGAGAATAGTTATCAATCAATAAATATACACACTACAGATTTCGGGTCGCATCAAGGCGGCAAATGAGCAAATCCCCGGGAACATAGTGAACTATGTGACCAGGGTGAGTGAAAGTAGCCAACGACGAGGCGGCGCGAAAGATGACGTGTATTGAGGAGTAAGTGTATGGCTGTAACTAAGCTGGTACTCGTTCGTCACGGCGAAAGCCAATGGAATAACGAAAACCGTTTCACCGGTTGGTATGACGTTGACCTGTCTGAAAAAGGCGTTGGTGAAGCAAAAGCGGCCGGTAAGCTGCTGAAAGAAGAAGGCTTCAGCTTCGACTTTGCTTATACCTCTGTGCTGAAACGTGCCATCCACACCCTGTGGAACGTGCTGGACGAACTGGATCAGGCCTGGCTGCCGGTTGAGAAATCCTGGAAACTGAACGAACGCCACTACGGTGCGCTGCAGGGCCTGAACAAAGCGGAAACCGCTGAAAAATACGGTGACGAACAGGTTAAACAGTGGCGTCGCGGCTTTGCGGTAACGCCGCCGGAGCTGACCAAAGACGATGAGCGCTATCCGGGCCACGATCCGCGCTACGCCAAACTGACCGATGCAGAACTGCCGACGACCGAGAGTCTGGCGCTGACCATCGACCGCGTCGTGCCATACTGGAACGAAACGATTCTGCCGCGTCTGAAAAGCGGTGAGCGCGTGATTATCGCCGCTCACGGCAACTCCCTGCGTGCGCTGGTGAAATACCTCGACAATATGGGCGAAGCAGAGATCCTTGAACTGAACATCCCGACTGGCGTACCGCTGGTGTATGAGTTTGACGAAAACTTCAAGCCGATCAAACACTACTATCTGGGTAACGCCGACGAGATCGCCGCGAAAGCGGCTGCCGTTGCCAACCAGGGCAAAGCGAAGTAATACTCGCAGGATGTAAAAAAAGCGTGGAGCCATCCACGCTTTTTTTTGCGCCGTTCGCTGCAGACTTAACCGCGACGCGCTTTTACCGCCTCGGCCAGCTGGCGAAGAAGTGTATCGGTATCTTCCCAGCCGATGCAGGCATCGGTAATACTTTTACCGTAGGTCAGCGGCTCGCCGCTTTCAAGACTCTGATTGCCTTCCACCAGGTGGCTTTCAATCATCACGCCCATAATCGACCGCTCGCCGCCGGCAACCTGCTGACATACGTCAGCGCCGACATCCATCTGCTTTTTAAACTGTTTGCTGGAGTTGGCGTGGCTGAAATCAATCATAATTTGAACGGGCAGACCTGCTTTCGCCAGACCGACCTTCACTTCGGCAACGTGCTGCGCGCTGTAGTTCGGCTCTTTTCCGCCGCGCAGGATAATATGGCAATCGCTATTACCGCTGGTGTTCACAATTGCCGAATGCCCCCATTTGGTCACCGACAGGAAACAGTGCGGCGCGCCAGCGGCGTTAATGGCGTCGATAGCCACTTTGATGGTTCCGTCGGTGCCGTTTTTAAATCCGACCGGGCAGGACAGACCGGAAGAGAGCTCACGATGCACCTGCGACTCCGTGGTCCGCGCGCCAATCGCGCCCCAGCTCATCAGATCGGCAAGATACTGCGGCGTGATCATATCGAGGAATTCCCCCGCCGCGGGCAGCCCGCTGTCGTTGATATCAAGCAGCAGCTTGCGCGCGATACGCAGGCCATCGTTGATGCGGAAGCTGTTATCCATATGCGGATCGTTGATCAGCCCTTTCCAGCCGACGGTGGTACGCGGTTTCTCAAAATAAACGCGCATCACGATTTCCAGCTCGCCTTTTAGCTCTTCACGAAGCTTAAGCAGACGTTCAGCATACTCTTTTGCCGCCGCCGGATCGTGAATGGAGCAGGGCCCAATGACCACCAGCAGGCGATCGTCATTCCCTTTCAGGATCTGATGGATCGCTTTACGAGCATGCGCAACGGTATTGGCAGCATTTTCGGTAGCGGGGAATTTTTCCAGGAGCGCAACGGGAGGTAATAATTCGTTGATCTCTTTAATACGTAAATCGTCGTTCTGATAATTCATCTTATTTCCAGCGTTGCCATACTTATCCAGTGAAATGCAATCCCTCCAATCTATCTCTTCATGCAAAAAGTGTAAACGTGATTTTACAGTAGCGGCAGAATATTCCTGGAAATAGGCTAAAAAACGCCATAAAGTCGCGGAATAGTGGCCACAAGCTATAATTTTTAACTGTTAGGACTTAATTTTCTTTAGCATTCAGCATTATATATTAATGCCGCTCGCTATCACCGAAGCTTTAACCACAACGAGTCAAACCTCCGGCAAATGCACTGTTGGAAGAGGTAATTCGACAAATCGACATAACAGGAGCATCCAATGAAAATGAATAAGCTAACCAGTCTTCTCCTCGCAGCAACCCTTGGTCTGGCCAGCGGCGCGGCCCTGGCCGCCGATACCGGGGCGCAGTCGAATAATGGGCAAGCGAATGCAGCGGCCGACGCGGGCCAGGTCGCCCCCGATGCGCGTGAAAACGTGGCGCCAAACAACGTCGACAACGGTAAAATCAACTCCGGTTCCACCGATACCAATGGCACCATGCTCCACCCTGACGGCTCGACCATGAACCATGACGGCATGTCGAGCGACGAAGTGCACAAAAACTCAATGTGCAAAGATGGCCGCTGTCCGGATACTGATAAAAAAGTCGGTCAGGACGAAGCGACGAAAACCGACGGTACCACCCAGTAAGCTGAGTACCGGACACCAGGGAGGAGAGCTAAGGCTCTCCTTTTTTTCATTCTATTCACCCCAGAAAGGGAATCATGTCATAAAGTAATCATCAAAATAATAATGTAGGGAAGGCACCATGGGGCAATCACACTCGCATAATTCTGCGCAACCCACCGAAGATAAAAATGCCCGTCGGCTACTGCTGGCGTTCTGCGTTACTGCCGGGTTCATGGTGGTTGAGGTCGCAGGCGGACTCATTTCAGGTTCACTGGCGCTGCTGGCCGATGCCGGGCATATGTTGACGGACGCGGCAGCGCTGCTGTTCGCCTTTCTGGCAGTGCGTTTCGCCAGTCGACCGCCGAATGCGCAACATACCTTTGGCTGGCTGCGGCTGACCACGCTGGCGGCTTTTCTCAATGCCATTGCTTTAGTGGTCATTACGATCCTCATCGTCTGGGAGGCCATTCAGCGCTTTCATCATCCGCAGCCGGTGGCCGGTAAAACGATGATGGTTATTGCGGTTGCCGGCCTGCTGGCCAATATTCTGGCCTTTTGGATCCTGCATCGCGGCAGTGAAGAACGTAATCTCAATGTGCGGGCCGCCGCTCTGCATGTGCTGGGGGATTTACTCGGCTCGGTCGGGGCGATTATTGCCGCTATCGTGATCCTTACGACCGGCTGGACGCCTATCGACCCCATCCTGTCCGTGCTGGTATCGTGCCTGGTTTTGCGCAGCGCCTGGCGTTTGCTGCAGGAGAGCGTCAACGAACTGCTGGAGGGGGCGCCGCGCTCGCTTGATGTTGAGGCACTAAAGCGCGATCTGCGTCGCTCAATACCGGAGGTGCGCGATGTACATCACGTCCACGCCTGGCTGGTCGGCGAAAAAACGGTGATGACGCTGCACGTGCAGGTGGTGCCGCCGCACGATCACGATGGCCTGCTGGAACGGATCCAACATTTCTTACAGCATAAGTACGAAATTGGACACGTAACGGTGCAGATGGAGTATCAGCCCTGCAGCGGCCCGGAGTGCCGTCTCAACATGACGCACGCCGGGCATGGCCATCACCATCACCACTAGCGGGAAAACGCGCGAGAGCCTCGCTCACGCGCGCTATTAATCCACATCCGGCTGCCGTTGAGGGCGATGAATGTCAGAATCAAATATTCGAGCGACATCGCATAAACCCCCTGGAGGGCGAAAATAACGACGCTAATAACGTTGATGATCACCCACAGCAGCCAGTTTTCAACGTATTTTCGGGTCATCAGAATCATCGCCGCAATCGAGAGTACCATCATGCAGGAGTCCCAGAACGGGAATGCGTCTGGCTGCAGCGCCGGCATAACGACCTGCAGGCCCAGGGCGTGCATCAGCGCAACGGCAATCCTGGTCAGATACGCAAAAACCGGATCGATAAATAGCGTCATCAGGCCAATCGCCACCACGCAGGCCGCCAGCCAGCCTAACGCTTTCGGCAGCTGTAGCCAGCGGATTTGCAGCTCAGCCTGGTTATCGCTGGTCTGTCGTGACCAGGCATACCAGCCGTAGACGTTGGCAACAAAGAAGAAGACCTGGAGCAGAAGGCTGGCGTACAGCTGGATCTGAAAAAAGATAATGGCAAACAGCGTGACGTTGATTAACCCAAAGGCATAGTTGACGATCTTCTCCAGGCTCGCCAGCCAGATACACAGCAGGCCTGCGATAGTACCGACGGCTTCAATCCACGACAGATCATATCCCCCGGCGCCAATGGGTATGTGAACTAAAATATTCTGCGTACTAAAAAAATCCATCTTATCCCCAGAGCGTACTGTGACGCAGTAATGAACTATCCCCGAAGTGTAGCCGCAAAATCGAGCATTCTGTTTAGCGGAACCAGCGCCCCGGTACGCAGCTGTTCATCAACATGAATTTCATGTTCAGCGCCCCCGTTCTCCAGCGCTTCAGCAATGGCCTGCAGGCCATTCATCGCCATCCACGGACAGTGCGCGCAGCTGCGGCAGGTCGCCCCTTCGCCTGCCGTAGGGGCTTCCAGCAGCTCTTTTTCCGGCACCGCCTGCTGCATTTTGTAAAAAATACCCCGGTCGGTGGCGACAATCAGCTGCTGGTGCGGGAGCGTTTTTGCCGCACTGATTAACTGGCTGGTTGAACCTACCGCATCGGCCATATCGACGATCGCCTGCGGTGATTCCGGGTGAACCAGAACCGCAGCCTGCGGATATAGCGCTTTCATTCTTGCCAGCGCTTGAGTTTTGAATTCATCATGAACAATACAGGCCCCATGCCAGCACAGCACGTCGGCGCCGGTCTGTTTTTGCACGTAGCTGCCCAGATGGCGGTCCGGCGCCCAGAGGATTTTTTCCCCCATGCTATCCAGATGCTCAATGAGTTCCACTGCGATACTGGAGGTCACAACCCAGTCGGCGCGAGCCTTAACCGCCGCAGAGGTATTGGCATAGACCACAACGGTACGGTCCGGGTGAGCGTCACAAAAAGCGCTGAACGCCTCGATCGGGCAGCCAAGATCCAACGAACACTCCGCCTGCAGCGTGGGCATCAGGATGGTTTTTTCCGGACTGAGGATTTTTGCCGTTTCTCCCATAAACCGTACGCCGGCGACCAGCAGCGTAGAGGCGGAATGTCGGGCGCCGAAGCGCGCCATTTCCAGAGAGTCGGAGATGCAGCCACCGGTCTCTTCAGCCAGTTGTTGAATTTCGGGGTCGGTGTAGTAATGGGCCACCATTGCCGCATCGCGTTCACGCAGCAGGCGTTTAATTTTTTCACGATAGAAGTGCTTCTCATCGCGGTTTAACGGCATGGGCTTGGGGGGAAAGGGATAAATTGCCGCTTCCGGATCAAACATTACGCTCATCTTGCAGTCTCGTTTCACTGGCTTAACTTGAAAACCGCAATAACGCCCGAAAAACGGCATTATTCGGTAATGGTGTTTTATATGCTAAACAAGATAGCCGATTGTGCAGAAAATGTCGTGAGGAATTTTGCCCTCAGGGACCATTTCCCGGAGGCGATGCTGCGCATCTGTCCGGGCTGCCAAACCTGCAGAACGCACGAATCTGTAGCCCGGGCAAGGCGCGTCAAGCGCCGCCCCCGGGATGAAGCCACGCAAAGGCATCAGGCCCGGCACATTTCCCGGAGGCGATGCTGCGCATCTGTCCGGGCTACTGGCCTGTGCCAATTGTAGCCACGGTAAACACACCGCGACGGTAGAATAACGCAGCATTAAAGTATTGCGGATTGTTGTGATTTTCGAGGAAATGGCAGATAGCAAAAAAGCGCCTTTAGGGCGCTTTTTTACATTGGTGGGTCGTGCAGGATTCGAACCTGCGACCAATTGATTAAAAGTCAACTGCTCTACCAACTGAGCTAACGACCCCTTGCGGGTTTACTGCTAACTGGAACGATTCAGGATGGTGCGTCGTGCAGGATGACTCGGCTTTGCCTCGCCCTACGGGCCATTGCTGAAGCAACGTTATCCTTCACGCTTACTACCCGCCCTCGGCTGAGGATTGGTGGGTCGTGCAGGATTCGAACCTGCGACCAATTGATTAAAAGTCAACTGCTCTACCAACTGAGCTAACGACCCGCTCGGGTACTGCCTGAATATTCTTCACTCGTCACCAATTCGAAATTGGTGGGTCGTGCAGGATGACTCGCTTTCGCTCGCCCTATGGGCCGTTGCTGACGCAACGTTATCCTTCACGTTTAACATCTGAGTTCAATGTTAAATTGGTGGGTCGTGCAGGATTCGAACCTGCGACCAATTGATTAAAAGTCAACTGCTCTACCAACTGAGCTAACGACCCGAGTGGTGGGTGATGACGGGATCGAACCGCCGACCCCCTCCTTGTAAGGGAGGTGCTCTCCCAGCTGAGCTAATCACCCGATACTGCGCTGGATACATCTTTTCACGGTGGCTCGTGCAGGATGACTCGGCTTCGCCTCGCCCTACGTGCCGCTGCTGACGCAACGTTATCCTTCACGTTTTACTATCGCGTTCCACCAGAACGATTGGTGGGTCGTGCAGGATTCGAACCTGCGACCAATTGATTAAAAGTCAACTGCTCTACCAACTGAGCTAACGACCCACTATTTTCGTCGCTTTGGGCTTGTTCGATATCCCTTGGCAACGGCGGCATATATTACTGATTTCAGAATTCAGCGCAACAACAATTTAGATAAAGATTGCTTAACTGCTTAGGATTCATGCGACAAGACCAGAAATGATGCGATTTCTGGTCATGCCATAATCATCCGAGCGCGTTAAGGCGTTTTTGCGCTTGTTTGGCTCCGTCGGTGCCAGGAAATTTACTGACCACCTGCTGATAAACCGCTTTGGCTTTTGCGGTATCGCCTTTGTCCTGCATGATTACGCCGACTTTAAACATCGCATCGGGCGCTTTCGGAGATTTAGGGTAGTTTTTCACCACGGAAGCGAAATAGTACGCCGCATCGTCTTTTTTACCCTTATTGTAATTCAGCTGACCGAGCCAGTAGTTGGCGTTCGGCTGATACGTTGAATCGGGGTACTTTTTGACGAAGTTCTGGAAAGCCGCCATCGCGTCGTCCTGGCGGGAAGCATCCTTCACCAGCGCGATAGCCGCGTTGTAATCGGTGTTTGCATCGCCGGTCGACGCCGGAGCGCCTGATGAAGCCGCTGGCGCGCTTGCCGCAGCACCTTGCTCACTGGCTGACGACGGGCTTTGCGCGCCCGTCGTGCCGCCACCGCTGCTCAGACCGTCGATCTGCAGCAGGATCTGCTTCTGGCGTTCAACAACCTGATTCAGCTGATACTGGCTTTCCTGAATTTGGCCGCGCAGGGAATCAATATCGGACTGATTATCGGAGAGTTGTTGCTGGAGTTGGGTTAAAAGCTGGCTGTGCGCATTGGAAATACGCTCGAGTTGAGTGACGCGGTCTTCGACCGAGCCTGAGCCGACACTACTGATTGGCGCCTGAGCAAAAGCGGCCCAGGGGGCCGCTATGCCAACCAGTAACGACAGACTCAATAGATGATGTCTGAAGTTACTGCTCATGCAATTCTCTTAGTAAACCAGTACGGCGCGACGGTTTTTGGCGTAAGCCGCTTCGTCGTGGCCCAGTACTGCAGGTTTTTCTTTACCGTAAGAAACGATGGAGATCTGGTCAGCAGAAACACCTTTGCCCTGCAGATACATCTTAACGGCGTTAGCACGACGCTCACCCAGAGCGATGTTGTATTCCGGCGTACCGCGCTCATCCGCATGACCTTCTACGGTCACTTTGTAAGACGGGTTGCTACGCAGGAAGTTAGCGTGCGCGTCCAGCATTGCAGCGAAGTCAGAACGGATATCGTATTTGTCCAGATCGAAGTAAACGATATTGTTCTGCTGCAGCTGTTGCATCTGCAGACGAGCCTGCTCTTCGGAAGACATGTTGCCGCCGTTAGCGTTACCGTCCATACCAGTGCCGGCACCCAGCATGCCTTCACCGCTCTGGTCGTTGCTGGCGTTCTTGTTAGAAGAACACGCCGCGATTGCCATAACCGGCAGAGCGATCAACAGCCCTTTCAGCACTTTGTTCAGTTGCATTTCTTTGATTCCTTTAATAATCAATTATTTATTATCACAGATACGGCGACCAGGCAGGCGATTTTACCTGTCCATCAGTTGCCGGAAGACGCGCTTTGAAACGCCCATCTGTAGAAACCAGATTCAGCACGGATCCCATCCCCTGAGAAGAGCTGTAGATTACCATAGTGCCGTTAGGTGCCAGACTTGGCGTTTCATCTAAAAACGTTGATGACAGAACCTGCACACCACCCGCTTCCAGATCTTGTTTGGCAATGTGCTGCTGACCACCGGCCGAGCTTACCATTACCATAGTTTTACCATCAGCGCTCACGTCAGCATCCTGGTTTTGTGAACCTTCCCAGGTAATACGCTGCGGCGTGCCGCCATTAATATTGACTTTATATACCTGCGGACGTCCCGCCTGGTCGGAAGTAAAGGCCAGATTCTGGCTATCCGGGAACCAGCTTGGTTCGGTGTTATTGCTACGACCATTGGTCACCTGGCGAATCTGACCGGATCCGAGGTCCATCACGTACAGGTTCAGGCTACCGGTTTTCGACAGAGCGAAGGCCAGTTTGCTGCCGTCCGGCGAAAACGCCGGGGCGCCGTTGTGCTGCGGGAACGAAGCAATCTGACGAACGGAGCCGTTAGCCAGAGTCTGCACCACCAGCGCAGAACGACCGCTTTCAAAGGTTACATAGGCCAGTTTCGCACCATCCGGAGACCAGGCCGGAGACATCAGCGGCTGGGTGGAACGGTGAACGAGGAACTGGTTGTAACCATCGTAGTCGGATACGCGCAGTTCGTACGGGAACTGGCCGCCGTTCTTCTGCACCACGTAAGCGATACGGGTACGGAAGGCGCCCTTGATGCCGGTCAGCTTTTCAAATACCGCGTCGCTGGCAGCGTGCGCGGCATAGCGCAGATACTGCTTAGTCACTTTAAATGAGTTCTGTGCAAGCACGGTACCCGGCGCGCCGCCGGTATCAACCAGCTGGTAGGCCACGTTATAGGAGCCGTCAGGGTTTTGCGTCACCTGACCCACCACAACGGCGTCAATACCCAGCGCAGACCATGCCGCAGGCTGTACTTCCTGAGCGCTACCCGGCTGCTGAGGCAGGCGAGAGCGATCGAGCGGATTAAACTTGCCGCTGTTGCGCAGGTCAGCCGCCACGATACCGCCCACATCTTCAGGTGCAGCACCCTGCCCCGCCCACTGGAACGGCACTACGCCGATTGGACGTGCCGAGTCAACCCCTTGGGTAATCTCGATGCGTACTTCTGCGTGCAGCACTGCCGCCCACAGCATTAAAAAACCAAATGCTACTCGTAATGCCTGCTTCATCATATCTCCCTTATCCAGGCGGAAAGCCCACGATAATTTAGCAGAATGTTAACAAACCCAAATACACAAAACTACTAAAACCCTGTGACTACCATAGATTGTTTTTCCCCGCTCGCACGGGGAAAATCGCTACAGTTTAAAGTCCAGTGTCGCATTTTTAATTCGTTCATAAACTGCCTGGCTAGGCGGTTTAGGAATAGTCGCAGTTTTCGCAGCCGTCAACGCCGCCTGGCAAAGCGCCGGATCGCCACCCTCAGACGTGATGCCTTTTAAAGTACCATCAGGGGCGAGATTGATATGCAACACGCACCGCTTGCCCTGATAAAGGCTCGCATCATACAGACGGCGCTGGATAGCTATCTGAATTTGCTTAGCATAAGCGCTTATTTCTGCGCCGTTATCGCCGCCGTTAGCACCAGATGTTCCGGTGTCCTTAGCAGGCTGATTATTACCCTTAGCCCCGCCGCCCGTTTTCGGCGCATTCTTACCGGAGCTCAGGTCGCCGAGCAGATCGTCCACGCCGTTGGCCTCTTTGGCCGCAGCGGCTTTCTTCGCGGCTGCTGCCTTAGCGGCGGCGGCTTTCGCCGCTTTGTCTGCGGCGGCCTTCTCTGCTGCTGCGGCTTTGGCTGCCGCAGCTTTCTCAGCGGCGGCTTTTTCCGCTGCGGCGGCTTTCTCGGCTGCTGCTTTCTCAGCAGCGGCTTTCTGCGCGGCGGCTTTTTCTGCCGCTTTTTCGGCAGCAGCCTTTTCAGCCGCAGCCTGTTTCGCCGCTTCTTGCTGCGCTTTTTTCTCTGCCTGCTGCTGCGCTTTCTTCTCGGCTTCCTGCTGAGCTTTCTTCTCGGCTTCCTGCTGAGCTTTCTTCGCTGCATCCGCTTCGGCTTTCTTCTGCGCGTCCGCGGCCGCTTTCGCGGCTTCTGCTTCTGCCTGTTTCTTCGCATCCGCCGCCGCTTTCGCCGCAGCGGCTTCGGCTGCTTTCGCCTGAGCATCGGCCTTCGCTTTTGCATCAGCGGCGGCTTTGGCGGCAGCTTCCTGCGCCTCTTTCGCCTGAGCGTCCGCTTTCGCTTTGGCCGCTGCGGCGGCTTTCGCCGCGGCTTCTTCCGCCTGTTTCTGCTGCTCTTTCGCCTCTTTAGCCGCTTCCTGCGCCTGCAGACGCTCCTGTTCCAGCTGTTTTAGCCGTTCCTGCTCAGCGGCCTGCTTTTCGCGCAACTCTTCCACCTGCTGCTGAGCCTGCTTTTCACGCTGCTCGGCGGCACGGCGGGCGCTGGCCTGCTGCTGCTGTTGACGGTCATAATTCTTCACAACCGCCCCCGGATCGACCATAACCGCATCTATAGAAGAGCCCCCGCCGCCGCCGGCAGAAGCATCCAGATGCTCGTCAAACGAACTCCAGATCAGCAGCGCTATCAAGACGATGTGCAGCGCGACTGAAACTATGATCGCTCGTTTAAGCTTGTCGTTTTGTTCGGTTGCCTTTGACACTATCGGTTCCCAAAAACTGTTCGCCTGTTCCCGTTCGATGACGTCGGCCGCGGGACACGTTTGTCCCACCGTCGCCATATTGGCGGGGGTGCGTATTGCGAGCGATTAGATCGGCTTGGTCATCAAGCCAACCGATTTAACCCCTGCGCTATGCAACAGGTTAAGCGCTTTAATAATCTCATCGTATGGCACCTCTTTCGCACCGCCGATCAGGAACACCGTTTTCTCATTCGCCTCAAGTCGACGCCTGGCTTCGGCAATAACCTGTTCAGGCGGCAGCTGCGATAGCGTTTCCGGGCCAATTTTCACGTTGTACTGCCCGACTCCGGAAACCTCAACGATCACCGGCGGTTCATCGTTGCTTTTTACCGCCTGCGATTCCGTTGCGTCCGGCAGGTCGACCTCTACGCTCTGCGTAATGATCGGCGCTGTCGCCATAAAGATCAGCAACAGTACCAGCAGGACATCCAGCAGCGGAACGATGTTGATCTCGGACTTCAGTTCGCGACGCCCGCGTCCACGTGCTCTGGCCATGGCTTACCCCTTATTGCTTTCGCTGCTGGTAAACGCCTGACGGTGCAGAATAGCGGTGAACTCTTCCATAAAGTTGTCGTAGTTCAGCTCAAGTTTGTTCACGCGCTGGTTCAGACGGTTATAAGCCATAACCGCCGGGATAGCGGCAAAGAGACCAATTGCGGTCGCAATGAGCGCCTCTGCAATACCCGGTGCCACCATTTGCAGCGTCGCCTGTTTTACCGCGCCCAGCGCGATAAAGGCGTGCATGATCCCCCATACGGTACCAAACAGACCGATATACGGGCTGATAGAACCTACCGTACCGAGGAACGGGATGTGCGTCTCCAGGGATTCCAGCTCGCGATTCATCGAGATACGCATCGCGCGCGATGCCCCTTCAACAATTGCTTCCGGCGCATGGCTGTTGGCGCGATGCAGACGAGCAAACTCTTTAAAACCGCTGTAGAAGATTTGTTCCGAACCGGTCAGATTATCGCGACGGCCCTGGCTTTCCTGATACAGACGAGAAAGCTCAATACCTGACCAGAACTTATCTTCAAACGCTTCGGCTTCACGCGACGCCGAGTTAAGAATGCGCGTTCTCTGGATAATAATGGCCCAGGAGGCGATAGAAAAACAAACTAAAATCAACATGATAAGTTTAACCAGAAGGCTTGCCTTCAGGAACAAATCAAGGATATTCATCTCAGTCACTGCTTAAACTCCGCGACAATAGACTTGGGAAGCGCACGAGGCTTCATTAAGAGTGGATCAACGCACACGATCAGAACTTCAGCTTCATTCAAAACCACGTTCTCGGCGTTGACGATTCGCTGCGTGAAAACCAGGGTCGCCCCTCGCATTGAGGTTATCTCCGTCTGGATTTCGAGCATGTCGTCGAGTCTGGCGGGCGCAAAATACTCCAGCGTCATTTTGCGAACCACAAAGGCAACTCGTTCAGCCAGCAAAACCTGTTGGCTGAAGTGATGATGGCGCAGCATCTCTGTGCGTGCTCTTTCATAGAAAGCGACGTAGCTGGCGTGGTAAACCACACCACCGGCGTCGGTGTCTTCGTAGTAGACCCGAACCGGCCATCGAAACAGCGTTGTATTCACTTTACATCCCGGTAATGCAACAAAAGGTTAGTGCTTTCAAACTTCGCTACTATACGCGCGGGAATCGTGGTTTGGAATGGGGGAAAGTAAACGAGGAGTAAATTTTTATGGGCTTATGCAAGCCCATATGGTTAACAGAGATTTCTTATTCAAAAGAAGAAAAAGAACAGGCCCAAAACGAGCACAATATCAGCGATAAGCGGACAAAAAATTCCCTGCCAGTGGATGGCGTGCGGGCGAAAGCCCACGCCGTGGATAACGCCGGTACACACCGCCCACATCAGCAGGAAGCCGTGCCAGATTTCCAGCTCACTGGTTTTGGCCGCAAAGCGCGACGGGTCCCAGAAGATGCAGCCCGCTAGCGCCAGCGCCATCAATAAGGAAAGCGCCCTTAACGGGCGCTTGTCCATTATCGCGTAAAGAGTCGCGATAATACTCATCAGTGTTCTTCTTTACCTGCTTTGGTGGCTTCCACGTGCTCAAGCGCCAGCGCGGTAATCACCCCAAAGGCACAAGCAAGAAGCGTTCCCAAAATCCATGCGAAATACCACATATATAGCTCCTTACCTTAGTACAGCGAGTGGGTGTTCTTTTCGATGTCTTCGCGAGTGATGCGACCGAACATTTTCCAGTAACACCAGGTGGTGTAGGCCAGAATAATCGGTACGAAGACAATCGCCACGTAAGTCATCAGGTTCAGCGTCAGCTGGCTGGAGGTGGCATCCCACATGGTCAGGCTCGCGTTCATCGCCGTGCTTGAAGGCATAATGAACGGGAACATGGCGATACCGGCAGTCAGAATGATGCACGCCAGCGTCAGCGAGGAGAACAGAAATGCCCAGGCGCCTTTATCTGCTTTGGTCGAAATGACGGTCAGCAGCGGCAGCGCCACGCCCAGAGCAGGAATCGCCCATAGCGCCGGCATATTATTAAAGTTCACCATCCACGCGCCGGCCTCACGAGCCACTTCTTTGGTCAGCGGGTTAGACGGGCCGGTATGATCCATGACGGATTTCACTACGTAACCGTCGATGCCATAGTAGACCCAAACGCCTGCCAGCGCGAAGCAGACCAGCGTCACCAGCGCCGCTACCGTTGAGACGGTGCGGGTACGCAGGTGCAGTTCGCCCACGGTACGCATCTGCAGATAGGTCGCGCCCTGCGTCAGGATCATCGCCACGCTAACAATACCGGCCAGCAGTCCAAACGGATTCAGCAGCTGGAAGAAGTTGCCGGTGTAGTACAGACGCAGATATTCATCAACGTGGAACGGAACGCCCTGCAGCAGGTTACCGAACGCCACGCCAATCACCAGCGGCGGTACGAAGCTGCCGACGAAGATGCCCCAGTCCCACATATTACGCCAGCGGGTGTCCTCAATCTTCGAGCGATAGTCGAAACCAACCGGACGGAAGAATAAAGACGCCAGCACCAGGATCATTGCCACGTAGAAGCCGGAAAACGCGGCGGCGTAGACCATCGGCCAGGCGGCAAAGAGCGCGCCGCCCGCGGTGATCAGCCACACCTGGTTTCCGTCCCAGTGCGGAGCAATGGAGTTAATCATAATTCGACGCTCGGTGTCGTTACGACCGAGGAAACGGGTGAGCATGCCCACCCCCATGTCGAAGCCATCGGCGACGGCAAAACCAATGAGCAGAATGCCAATCAGCAGCCACCAGATAAAACGCAATACTTCATAATCGATCATTTGACGACTCCTGTCTTAGCGTGCCGACTGAATAGCCGCAGAGGACTGTTCAAAGTGATAGCGACCGGTTTTCAGGCTGCTTGGTCCTTTGCGGGCAAACTTGAACATGAGGAACAGTTCAGCCACCAGGAACAGCGTGTACAGGCCACAAATCAGCACCATAGAGAAGATCAGGTCGCCCGCAGTCAGCGACGAGTTCGCTACAGCCGTTGGTAGCACTTCACCGATAGCCCAGGGCTGACGGCCATACTCGGCAACAAACCAGCCGGCTTCCACGGCAATCCACGGCAGCGGCAGGCCATAGAACGCAGCGCGCAGCAGCCATTTTTTCTCGCCAATGCGGTTACGAATCACGGTCCAGAAGGAGGCGCCAATAATCAGCAGCATCAGCACGCCACACGCCACCATGATACGGAAGGCAAAATAGAGCGGCGCCACGGCAGGAATGGAGTCCTTGGTCGCCTGCGCAATCTGCGCTTCCGTCGCGTCGGAGACGTTGTCGGTATAACGTTTCAGCAGCAGACCATAGCCAAGATCTTTCTTCACGTCGTTAAACCGATCGCGAACGGCCTGGTCGGTTGAACCTGCACGCAGCTGTTCCAGCAGCGCGTAAGCCTTCATCCCGTTACGGATACGCTCTTCGTGCTGAACCATCAGATCCTTCAGGCCGGTGACCTGTTTATCGACGGAGCGAGTCGCAATGATGCCCAGCGCGTAAGGAATCTGAATCGCGAAGCGGTTCTCCTCTGCTTTCTGGTCAGGAATACCAAACAGGGTAAAGGCCGCCGGAGCAGGCTGAGTTTCCCATTCTGCTTCGATAGCCGCCAGCTTGGTTTTCTGCACGTCGCCCATTTCGTAACCGGATTCATCACCGAGAACGATAACGGAGAGGATTGCCGCCATGCCGAAGCTGGCTGCGATAGCAAAGGAGCGCTTGGCAAAAGCAAAGTCGCGCCCTTTGAGCATATACCAGGAGCTGATAGCAAGAATGAACATCGCGCCGGTCACGTAGCCGGAAGCCACGGTATGCACGAACTTAACCTGAGCCACCGGGTTCAGAACCAGCTCAGAGAAGCTGACCATCTCCATACGCATGGTTTCAAAGTTGAAGTCCGACGCAATCGGGTTCTGCATCCAGCCGTTAGCGACAAGAATCCACAGCGCCGACAGGTTGGAGCCGAGCGCTACCAGCCAGGTCACGGCCATGTGCTGCACTTTGCCCAGACGATCCCAACCGAAGAAGAACAGACCTACAAAGGTAGATTCGAGGAAGAAGGCCATTAAACCTTCAATGGCCAGCGGCGCACCGAAGATATCGCCCACGTAGTGAGAGTAGTAAGACCAGTTTGTCCCGAACTGGAACTCCATGGTCAAACCGGTTGCCACACCCAGAGCGAAGTTGATACCAAACAACTTGCCCCAGAACTTGGTCATATCTTTATAAATCTGTTTGCCGGAAAGGACGTAGACCGTTTCCATGATGGCCAGCAGGAACGCCATACCAAGCGTCAGCGGCACAAACAGGAAGTGGTACATCGCGGTCAAGGCAAACTGTAAGCGCGACAGTTCGACTATATCTAACATCATGACTCCTTGCTCATCGCATGAAGACTCCGAGAGTGAACCCCGTTAGAAAGGGTCACACGCATGCCCCAATACAAATTTATTTGCTTCTTCTCGTCACGCCCGTTTCCTCTGTCAAGGAAACGGTAGTGGTGAAAAGTTACAAACATGTTAACAAAACACCCAAATTGATCCCGTGATTATATTACGCTGCAAAACCCTTACAATAAATAGGTTTTTATTGTGATAAATTTGCAGTTTTCGACGGCGATCAATTTATAGCGAAAATATCAGATTTTGGTCAATTTGATCCGCGACAATTTAACTCCATTTCTTGTTCTTTTCCAAGTTTTAAACATTGATTTAAATCAATTTTCATTTTAAATGTTAATTATGTTTATTGTGTACAACACTAGTAAACATAAGGTTAACGATATGTTTTTCAGGAGTGTCATCAGTTACTGAAAATGATAGACCATTTATTTCACAGCGGAGCGGTACTTAATGAGCCCTCGTGAGCGGCTTAAATGCCGACCTCAACTGATAATGTTGCGTAGTTCACAGATTTTTTTTATCAAGTTACTATCGTTTATTTTTTTACTGATTATATTTATCATTGCATTTACCTTTAATTAACACCCCTATGTGACTATCGTTTATCCCGTCACCGCCGCCCATCGATTTCTTTTTTGTGCAGGTCAGGCCCCCTGCTCTTCTTAAGGATCATCTGCAGTCTGCATTTTTACTCTCTGACGACGTATGCCTGCCTCATCAACAAAAATAGAATATGAAACGAACAATTCATCATTTGATAGCTTTATTCTAACAAGTTGCCTTTGACACATATAAAAACCAGCCCATAAATTCCGTTACCGCGCTCACAGAAAATTTTAAAGAATTGTATTTAACCCGTTATTTAGAAATACAGAAGCCAGCCAAAAATAAAATAAGATCTCGCTCACAAACATCGCAATATATTTATTACGAGAACTCAAAAAGGACCAGGAAAATTTATAAGCATTAAACTCATCACTATGATAAATAAAGAATTTTTAACGAAAACTCAAAAATGCGCTTTTTTTGAATGATATTCTGAAAATAGATCAATTGCTTCCTCCCGACGAACCAAAGACACTCCAGCCCTATTAACAGGCATCCATAACCCAGGCTGCCAAATATTAGATCTTCGTTTTTATTTTTATACCATCAGCCCTACAGAGGATTACCCATGAAGAAATCAACACTCGTTATTGGCGTCATTGGTGCTGACTGCCATGCAGTAGGCAATAAAGTCCTGGACCGCGTTTTTACTGCCCATGATTTTCGCGTAATCAATCTGGGCGTGATGGTCAGCCAGGATGAATATATTGATGCCGCCATCGAAACTGGTGCGGATGCCATCGTCGTGTCGTCGATTTACGGCCACGGCGATATCGATTGCCTGGGACTGCGCGAGCGCTGCATCGAACGCGGTATCGGCGACATTCTCCTTTACGTCGGCGGCAATCTGGTGGTCGGAAAACATGACTTTGCCGACGTTGAAGCGAAGTTCAAAGAGATGGGGTTCAACCGCGTTTTTGCCCCCAGCCACGATCTGGAAGACGTCTGCCAACTGATGGCAAACGACATCAACCAGCGCCATGGCGTTAAACACCCGTGTCTGGAAGAGGCCATCTGATGCAAACCGTCTCAGTCGATATCGGCTCGACGTGGACCAAGGCGGCCCTCTTCACCCAGGAGGGGGATGAGCTGACGCTGGTAAACCACGTTCTGACCCCGACAACCACCCATCACCTGGCGGAAGGCTTTTTTGCCAGCCTGAACCAGGTGCTTAACGTTGCCGATGCGCGCCCGCTGCTGAACCGCGGCGACGTCACGCTGAAATACTCCTCATCGGCCAAAGGCGGTCTTGCCGTCGCCGCGATGGGGCTGGTGCCGTCCATCACCCTGGAGTCAGCAAAAGTCACCGCCCACTCGGCGGGGGCCAAAATCGCCCAATACTACTCTTATAAACTGAATCGCCACGACATTCAGGCGCTGGAAGCCTCGCCGCCGGACATTCTGCTGTTTACCGGCGGGACCGACGGCGGTGAAGCGAGCTACGGCCTGGCTAACGCCCACGCGCTGGCGGAGTCAACGCTCGACTGCGCCATTATCTATGCCGGCAACCGCGACATTCAGGACGAGATTCAGACCATCCTCGGCCATAAAGATCTGACCACGGTAGACAATATTCTGCCCGATCTCGATCACCCGAATCCGTACGCGGCCCGCAAGGCAATATGCGATGTTTTCTTATCCCGGATCGTCAAAGGTAAAGGACTGGACGTTATCGTCGCAGAAACCGGCGAAGAGCCGATGCCAACGCCGTGGACCGTCTACGAACTGGTGAAAACCATCAGTCATTACGACAGCGCGTGGAAAGAGTTCATGCTGATCGACATGGGCGGCGCGACTACCGATGTCTACTCCGCCAGCGCCAACACGCTCTCGCCGGATACCGTTCTACACGGCGTTCCGGAGCCATATGTAAAACGCACGGTGGAAGGCGATCTCGGCATGCGCGTCTCGGCGATGGTTGTCGGTGAAAGCGCCCGGGAGCTGGTGAACGTGGTCTTTGCCCACCAGCCGCAGCGTCAGGAGGCTTTTTACCGCTATCTGCGCCATCTTGTCGCTCAGCCGGATTATCTGCCGGCCAGTGAAGAAGAAAAGTATTTCGACACCGTTCTCGCCGGGCTCTGCGTGGGCTACGCCAGCGAACGCCACGCGGGAACCAAAAAACAGGTCTGCACCTGCGTGGGCAACGTCGACCTGCAGATGGGGCGCGACCTGACCCCGGTGCGCAAAGTCGTCGGATCCGGTGGATGGCTCTCCCGCGCCAGCCGCTTTGACATCCACCGCTGGCTGAAATACCGCGAACTGGATGACGACGGCAGACGCATTCTCTTACCGACCCAGTTTGACTATTACCGCGATGCAAAAGGCCTGCTTCCGCTGCTGGCAAACGTTGCCAGGCTTTATCCCGAACTCGCCGCTCGCACCAGCATTCACTGTTTAACCCTATAAATGAAGGCAGCTACGAATGGAACTTCGAAATAAAAAATTAACCCATGACGAATTCATGACCGAGCGGCATCAGGTGTTGCAGACCTGGCATACCGGCAAGGACGTTGAGCACTTCGAAGATGGCGTGAAGTACCAGCAAACTATTCCAGAGAAAAAACGCTTTTCTCACGCCCTGCTTAAGGCCGACCAGGAAGGTAAAACGTTGAGCCAGCCGCGCGCGGGCGTAGCGCTGATGGATGAACACATTGCGCTACTCAAGACGCTGCAGGAAGAGTGCGATCTACTGCCCAGTACCATCGATGCCTACACCCGCCTTAACCGTTACGAAGAAGCGGCGGTCGGCATTCAGAAATCTATCGAAGCGGGTACCTCCAAACTCAACGGTTTACCGGTGGTTAACCACGGCGTCGCTGCCTGCCGCCGGATGACCGAAGCGCTGGAAAAACCGGTGCAGGTACGTCACGGTACGCCGGACGCGCGTCTGCTGGCGGAAATTTCCATGGCCAGCGGCTTTACCAGCTACGAAGGCGGCGGTATCTCCTACAACATTCCCTACGCCAAGCGCGTGACCCTGGAGAAGTCGATTCGCGACTGGCAATACTGCGATCGCCTGATGGGCCTTTATGAAGAGCACGGCATTCGAATTAACCGCGAACCTTTCGGCCCGCTAACCGGCACTCTGATCCCGCCGTTTATGTCCCACGCGGTGGCGATTATCGAAGGGCTGCTGGCGCTGGAACAGGGCGTCAAATCAATTACCGTCGGCTACGGCCAGGTGGGCAGCCTGACCCAGGACATTGCAGCGATTAAGTCGCTTCGCGAACTTTCTCACGAATATTTTGGCAATTACGGTTTCGACGATTATGAACTGAGTACCGTCTTCCACCAGTGGATGGGCGGTTTTCCGGAAGATGAATCAAAAGCGTTTGCCATTATCTCGTGGGGCGCGGCGGTGGCCGGCATGTCCGGCGCCACAAAAGTGATCACCAAGAGCCCGCATGAAGCGTTCGGTATTCCAACCGCAGCGGCCAACGCGCAGGGCCTGAGGGCCTCCCGTCAGATGCTCAATATGGTCAGCGATCAGAAGTTCCCGCCGTGCGCCGCGGTAGATCAGGAAGTGGAGCTGATAAAAAGCGAGGTACGCGCGGTTCTGAAGAAAGTCTTCGAACTGGGTAACGGCGATATCGCCCGCGGTACGGTGCTGGCCTTTGAAGCGGGCGTGCTGGACGTGCCTTTTGCTCCGGCATCCTGCAACGCGGGCAAAATTCTGCCGGTTCGCGACAATTCCGGCGCTATTCGCGTGCTTGAAGCTGGCGCGGTTCCGCTGCCGAAGGACATCCTCGCCCTGCACCACGATTACGTCGCAGAACGTGCGCATTTTGAAGGTCGCAAGCCCTCATTCCAGATGGTTGTTGATGACATCAACGCGGTATCCCACAGTCAATTAATAGGAAGACCATAATGAAAATTAAACAGGCCCTTTTCACCGCTGGCTACTCCTCATTCTACTTTGATGACCAGCAGGCGATTAAAAACGGCGCGGGTCACGATGGATTCATCTATACCGGCACGCCGGTTACCCCCGGATTTACCTCCGTGCGCCAGGCAGGTGAATGCGTTTCCGTGCAGCTGATTCTGGAAAATGGCGCGGTAGCGGTCGGTGACTGTGCCGCCGTACAGTATTCCGGCGCCGGCGGCCGCGACCCGCTGTTCCTCGCGGAAAATTTTATTCCCTTCCTCAACGATCATATTAAACCGCTGCTGGAAGGCCGGGATGTCGATACGTTCCTGCCGAACGCCCGCTTCTTCGACAAGCTGCGCATCGACGGCCAACTGCTGCATACCGCCGTCCGCTATGGTCTCTCACAGGCGCTACTCGATGCCACGGCGCTGGCCAGCGGCCGTCTGAAGGCGGAGGTGGTTTGCGACGAATGGCAACTGCCCTGCATCCCGGAAGCGATTCCGTTATTTGGTCAGAGCGGAGACGACCGCTATATCGCCGTGGACAAGATGATCCTCAAAGGGGTCGATGTCCTGCCGCATGCGCTGATTAACAACGTTGAAGAGAAGCTGGGTCTGAAAGGGGAGAAACTGCGCGAGTATATCCGCTGGCTGTCCGACCGCATCTTAAGCCTGCGCACCAGCCCCCGCTACCGCCCGACGCTGCATATCGATGTTTACGGCACCATCGGCCTGATTTTCGATATGGACCCGCTTCGCTGCGCCGAATATATCGCCAGCCTGGAGAAAGAGGCCCAGGGCCTGCCGCTCTATATAGAAGGTCCGGTGGATGCCGGCAACAAACCGGATCAGATCCGCATGCTGACCGCCATCACCAAAGAGCTGACCCGCCTGGGTTCCGGGGTGAAAATTGTCGCCGACGAATGGTGTAACACCTATCAGGATATCGTTGACTTCACCGATGCCGGCAGCTGCCACATGGTACAGATTAAAACCCCGGACCTCGGCGGCGTCCATAACATTGTGGACGCGGTGCTGTACTGCAACAAACATGCGATGGAAGCCTATCAGGGCGGGACCTGTAACGAAACCGAGATCAGCGCCCGCACCTGCGTTCACGTCGCGCTGGCCGCGCGTCCTGTGCGCATGCTGATCAAGCCAGGCATGGGCTTCGACGAAGGTCTTAACATCGTGTTTAACGAAATGAACCGCACCATCGCGCTGTTGCAGACTAAGGATTAAGAGATGGCTCGTACCTTTAAGATCTTATCGCCGACCGCGATTCTGGGTTATGGCTTTCCGGAAGAGAGCTTTCTTAAAGCCATGGCGGAGTCTCCGGATCTGATTGCCGTTGACGCCGGTTCATCCGATCCCGGCCCCCATTATCTGGGAGCAGGTAAACCCTTTACCGACAGAGCCGGAGTGAAACGCGATCTGCGCTATATGATCGTCGCCGGCGTAAAAAACAGTATTCCGGTGGTGATCGGCACGGCCGGCGGCTCCGGCGCGGCCCCGCACCTGGAGTGGTGCCGGCAAATCATCCATGAGATTGCGCAGGAAGAAAAACTGTCATTTTCCATGGCGCTGATCCCGTCTGACGTCGAGAAATCCATCGTGCATCAGGCGCTGGATAACGGCAAAATCACCGCCCTCGACTTTGTGCCCGAGCTGACCCACGAAGCTATTGAAGAGAGCACCTATATCGTCGCCCAGATGGGTATCGAACCGTTCCAACGGGCGCTGGCCGCCGGCGCCCAGGTGGTGCTGGGCGGACGGGCGTACGATCCAGCCTGCTTCGCGGCGCTGCCGATTATGCAGGGCTTCGATGAGGGACTGGCCCTGCACTGCGGCAAGATCCTTGAATGCGCGGCCATTGCGGCGACCCCAGGGTCCGGCTCCGACTGCGCGATGGGGATCATCGACGACAACGGTTTTACGCTGAAAACCTTCAATCCACAGCGCAAATTCACCGAAACGTCCGCCGCGGCGCACACGTTATACGAGAAGTCCGATCCGTACTTCCTGCCGGGGCCCGGCGGCGTGCTGAACCTCAAAGGATGCAGCTTCAAAGCGGTCAACGAAGGCGAGGTGTACGTTAGCGGCTCTCGCCACGAAGAGACGCCCTACGCGCTGAAGCTGGAAGGCGCGCGTCGGGTCGGCTTTCGCTGCCTGACCATTGCCGGAACCCGCGACCCGATCATGATTGCCGGGATCGACACGATTCTTGCCGAGGTACAGGCCAGCGTGGCGCGCAACCTCTCGCTGAGTGACGACAGCATCCGCATGACTTTCCATCTGTACGGAAAGAACGGCGTGATGGGCAATCATGAGCCGATGAAAAGCGCCGGGCACGAGCTGGGGATTTTACTGGACGTCGTCGCCCCGACTCAGGATACCGCCAACAGCGTCTGCTCGCTGGTGCGCTCTACCCTGCTGCACTACGGTTATGAAAACCGCATTGCGACCGCGGGCAACCTCGCCTTCCCGTTCTCGCCTTCCGATATCCAGAGCGGCCCGGTGTATGAGTTTTCAATCTATCACCTGATTGAAGCCTGCGACGCGCTGCGCTTTGACTTCCATATCGAGCAGGTCACGCCAGAAGGAGTTCAGGCATGAAACAATCTCTATGCTCACTGGCGCAGGTGATCCGCTCCAAAAACGCCGGGCCGTATGAATTAGTTTTAGATATTTTATTTAAAACCCGGGAGGATTATCAGCGGGTAAAACGATCTGAGCAATTAACTCCGCAGCTTATTGCCAGCTTATATAACGTGAGACCTGATTTTATTCATCGCATTGTCTGGTTTGACCCGGCTAACGCGGTAAAAATTGTCATGCCGCGGGATATTATTTCCGGCAACGTTGGCGACAATGATGTTTATGGCGCTCAGCAGCATGCGCCGTTATTAAGTATTAAGTTCGATTTCTAATTCTATATCCAATGGATTTCGAGTTGCATTGAGGCGGCAACTGAAGGAAAAATTCGTCAGGAACGAATTTGAACAGCCGGAGGCTGCCTTTGGTGAGGGACATGGATGTCCCTCATTCATTCCCAGGAGCGTACATCCGTACATGACGGGGGTGAGCAAAGGCAGCCAACAAAAATGCAGCGTGAAAGACAACGGATATAAAAATACAACAACATCCATTGGCATACAGGATTTCGCTGTATCACTGTATTCCAGACAATTTATGCGGTTGGTCACCACAGGCGCCCGTCTGAGCGGTTTGCAGGCTCAGGCGTGCGCTGCCCTACAACACTTCACCGACTAACCTCGATCCGATGGAGTAAACATGAAAAAAATAAGTTTAACCAAAATGATCATATTAGGCCTGATACTCGGCATGATTGCCGGGGTGGCAATTAATAATATGGCATCGGCTGATACAGCAAAATCATACGCGCAGGATATTTCTATTTTCACCACCATATTTTTACGCATGGTAAAAATGATTATCGCTCCGCTGGTAATATCCACGCTGGTAGTTGGCATCGCCAAAATGGGCGATGCTAAAACGCTCGGGCGGATATTCTCGAAAACTTTTTTCCTGTTTATTTGCGCCTCGCTGCTATCGATTGCGCTGGGGCTGGTGATCGTTAATCTGTTCCAGCCGGGGGCGGGGATTAATTTCGTCGCCCACGATGCCGGAGCGGTCGCGGCCGTTCAGTCTGAGCCCTTCACGCTGAAGGTATTTATCTCTCACGCGGTGCCGACCAGCATCGTTGATGCGATGGCGCGCAACGAAATCCTGCAAATCGTGGTGTTCTCCATTTTTCTCGGCTGTAGCCTGGCGGCTATCGGCGAAAAAGCCGAACCCATTGTGAAAGTGCTCGATTCGCTGGTCCACGTAATGTTGAAGCTGACGGGCTACGTCATGCTCTTCGCGCCGCTAACCGTCTTTGCCGCTATCTCCGGGCTGATCGCCGAGCGCGGTCTGGGCGTAATGGTCAGCGCCGGTATCTTTATGGGTGAGTTCTACCTGACGCTTGGCATGCTGTGGGCGATGCTGATTGGCCTGTCGGCGGTCATTGTTGGTCCGTGCATTGGCCGTCTGACCAAAGCGATCCTTGAGCCCGCCCTGCTGGCCTTCACCACGTCCAGCTCTGAAGCCGCCTTCCCGGGCACCCTCGATAAGCTGGAAAAATTTGGCGTCTCTTCCAAAATCGCCAGCTTCGTTCTGCCCATTGGCTACTCCTTTAACCTGGTTGGCTCCATGGCCTACTGCTCGTTCGCCACGGTGTTTATCGCCCAGGCCTGCAACGTGCACCTCGGCATGGGCGAGCAGATCACCATGCTGCTGATTCTGATGCTGACCTCAAAAGGGATGGCGGGCGTACCGCGCGCCTCAATGGTGGTTATTGCCGCGACGCTGAACCAGTTCAACATTCCGGAAGCGGGCCTGATCCTGTTGATGGGCGTCGATCCGTTCCTCGATATGGGGCGCTCCGCCACCAACGTAATGAGTAACGCCATGGGCGCCGCCATCGTTGGCCGCTGGGAAGGCGAGCACTATGGAGAAGGCTGCCGCGGCACCGCCCCGGTCAAAAAACCCGAGCAGGAGCGTCCTGCCAGCGAAACGTCCGAAGTGGCGATGTCCTGACGGCAAGATGGCTATGAACCCCAGGCCGGCTCTATCCGGCCCGGTTCTTCTCAATAATCTCAACAGGACATACCATGAACGTTAAATTTCTCGGCACCTGCCTGTTCACCGCCAGCTTATTGTTTAGCGGCGCCGCCGCAGCTCAGGGCGCACCGGACTACGCCAGCATTATCGAGCAGGCGCATCAGAAATATAAAAATAACCACGAGGGTAAAGTCGCCGACTACATCCCCGCTCTGGCGACCTATAGCCCGGATAATTTCGCCATTACGCTCGCGACGGTAGAAGGCAAAATTTACCAGACCGGCGACGTAAAAAAAGCGTTCCCGATGGAGTCCCTGAGCAAAGTGTTCACCCTGGCGCTGGCAATGGAGCAACGCGGACCGCAGGAAGTATTGGATAAACTCGGCGCCAACGCCACCGGCCTGCCCTTTAATTCCGGATTAGCCGTCGAACTCACCCAAGGCGCGCCGGAGAATCCGTTAGTCAACGCCGGCGCCATGAGCACCGTGAGCCTGATTGCGGCGCAGGACAAAACCGACCGCTGGAATAAAATCCTCAACAATCTCAGCGCCTGGGCCGACAGTACGCTGAGCGTGAACGAGCCGGTATTTCAATCCGAAATGGCAACCAACCAGCATAACCAGGCGCTGGCCATGTTGATGCATTCCTACCGCAGCTTTTATGGCGATCCGCAGGAAGCCGTCGAAATCTACACCCGTCAATGTTCGGTGGATATCACCGTTGAGCAGCTCGCCAAAATGGGAGCCGTGCTGGCCAACGGCGGTAAATCGCCGTTCAACGGCAGGCAACTGCTTAACGCCAGCTATGTGCCGCAGGTACTGGCGGAAATGGCGATAGCCGGGCTGTACGACGGCAGCGGCAGATGGCTGTATAGCGTCGGTATTCCGGCGAAATCCGGCGTTGCCGGCGGGATGATCGCCGTGGTGCCGGGGCGGTACGCCATCGCCGTCTACTCCCCTCCGCTGGATGCAGCCGGTAATAGCGTTCGCGCCCAGCAAACCATCGAGTACGTCGCTAAAGCGACGCAGGCCAATCTCTTTTTCGCGAAATAGTGAGATGTCACATGTCTAAACCCTTTGTCTGGCAGGAACTCTTTGTACAGAGTAAAGATAATACGGAATATGAACTACTCAGTAATCAACATGTTAAGGTGACAGAGTTAGATGGTGAAGAGGTCATCAAGGTTGCGCCCGAAGCGTTAACGTTGCTGGCTCAGCAGGCATTTTATGAGGCTTCATTTTTCCTGCGCGCCGGACATTTAAAACAGATCGCCAGTATCCTGCACGATCCGCAGGCCAGCAGTAACGATAAATACGTTGCGCTGCAGCTGCTGCGCAACGCCGAAGTCTCGGCAAAAGGCGTACTGCCAAACTGCCAGGATACCGGGACCGCAACCATCGTGGCGAGCAAAGGCCAGAACGTCTGGACCGGCGGCAACGATGCTGAAGCCCTGAGTCAGGGCGTCTACAACACCTTCCAGGAAAATAATTTACGCTATTCGCAAAATGCCCCCCTCGATATGTACACCGAGGTCAACACGGAGACCAACCTGCCGGCGCAGATCGACATCAGCGCCGTGCCGGGTAGCGAATACCGCTTCCTGTTCGTCAACAAAGGCGGCGGCTCGGCGAACAAAGCAGCGCTGTTTCAGGAAACAAAATCCATCCTGCAGCCAGAAAAACTCACCGCCTTCCTGATTGAAAAAATGAAAGCGCTGGGCACCGCCGCCTGTCCGCCGTACCATATCGCCTTTGTGGTGGGCGGCCTCTCGGCGGATCAGGCATTGAAGGTGGCGAAGCTGGCTTCGACCAAATATTATGACAATCTGCCCACCAGCGGAAATGCGCTGGGCCAGGCGTTTCGCGATACCGCGCTGGAGGCGACGTTGCTTAACGCCAGCCGCGAGTTCGGCATCGGCGCGCAGTTTGGCGGCAAATATTTCGCTCACGATATTCGCGTGATCCGCCTGCCGCGGCACGGCGGCTCCTGCCCTATCGCTATGGCCCTCTCCTGCTCCGCCGATCGAAACATTAAAGCCAAAATCAACAAGCACGGCATCTGGCTGGAGAAGCTGGAACATAACCCGGGCAAGTTCATTCCTGATTCTCAGCGGATAGAAAACGGGGCGCAGACCGTCCAGCTCGATCTGAATCGGCCGCTGAGCGATATCCTTCGCGATATGTCAGCCCTGCCGGTCGGTACCCGGCTGTCGCTGAGCGGTCCAATTGTCGTCGCCCGCGATATTGCCCATGCCAAAATTAAAGAGCGGCTGGATAATGGCGAACCGATGCCGGCTTACATGCGCAATCATATCGTCTACTACGCCGGACCGGCAAAAACGCCAGACAATCTTGCCTGCGGCTCGCTGGGTCCCACCACCGGCGGACGGATGGACGGGTATGTTGATGCTTTCCAGGCCGCGGGTGGGAGTCTGATCATGCTCTCAAAAGGCAACCGCAGCCCGCAGGTGACCGAAGCCTGCCTGAAACACGGCGGCTTCAATCTCGGCAGCATCGGCGGTGCGGCGGCCCTGCTGGCGCAGCAGTACGTGAAAAGTTTACGCTGCCTTGAGTATCCGGAACTGGGCATGGAAGCGGTATGGATGATGGAAGTCGAAAACCTGCCCGCGTTTGTGCTGGTTGACGACAAAGGCAACAACTTCTTTAGCCAGTTCGAGCAGCAGCACCGCTGCGCCACCTGTCCGGCAGGGCACTAAGGAGCATTTATGCACGCGCGAGGTAATCCTGACCGCCATCGTCAGCGCCAGCAGAAGCTGAAAACGCAGGTTGATACCCGCGTGGCGGCGGCAACGGAGCAAAAAGGCATCTTGATCGTCTTCACCGGCAACGGTAAGGGCAAATCTACTGCCGCCTTTGGTACGGCAACGCGAGCCGTCGGACATGGTAAGCGCGTCGGCGTTGCCCAGTTCATTAAAGGCCAGTGGGATAATGGAGAGTACAATACGCTGCATCCTCTGGGCGTTGAGTTTCACATTATGGGCACCGGCTTTACCTGGGAAACGCAAAACCGGGAAACGGATATGGAGGCGGCATCGGCCGTATGGCGAGAGAGTAAGCGCATGCTGGCCGATCCGAGCTACGATCTGGTGGTGCTGGATGAGCTCACGTATATGCTGGCGTATCGCTATCTGGATCCACAGGAAGTAATTGCCGCTATTGTCAATCGTCCGCCGCAGCAGAACGTGATTGTTACTGGCCGCGGCTGCCATGCCCGCCTGCTGGAGCTTGCCGATACGGTCAGCGAGCTGCGCCCGGTGAAGCACGCCTTTGACGGAGGTATTCAGGCGCAGGCAGGAATCGACTGGTAGTTTGACCCGGCTCGCGCTGCGTTCTGCTCCCTGGGCTACTCTGCGCGCTGCTCCCGGCGCGGCGCTCAACGCGCCTTGCCCGGGCTACAGGTTCATCGCCGTTTGCAGCGCGGTAGCCCGGACAGATGCGCAGCATCGCCTCCGGGGAGTTCAACGACTCTGCTCTCTACTGGGGTATTCTGCGCGCTGCTCCCGGGGGCGGCGCTTGACGCGCCTTGCCCGGGCTACGGGTTCACCGCCGTTTGCGGGCCAGAAGCCCGGGCAAGGCGCGTCAAGCGCCGTCAGGCAGCCGACACCACCGATTTTTGCAGCAGCCAGTCGCGAAATACCTGCAAATGACGGGATTCCGTTTTATCCTCCTGCCACGTCATAATAAAACGGTTACCGGTACGAATCGGCACATCGCAGGGGATCACCATCTCACCGCTATCCAGGTCATGCTGAATGGCAAAACGCGGCAGTAGCGCGACTCCCAGATTTGAACGCACTGCCGCAATCAGCATCGAGAGCAGATCGAAACGTGGACCGATGTTGATCTGCGGGCTGGTGATATTCGACAGCGCAAACCACTCCTGCCAGCCGTGAATCCGCGTGCTTTGATGCAGCAGCGGAAATTCGCCCAGCAGCTCCTCCACCGCCAGCTTTTGCCCGGGTTCCGACAGCAGTCCGCAGCCGCACACCGGCAAAATTTCCTCTTCAAACAGATACTCCACTTCAGACCACGGCGAGCAAAAATCCTCGCGCATAATGGCGGCATCGTACTCGCGGCTCAGAAAATCACTCATGCTGGCCAGCGAATGAATATTAACGATGATGTCAGGATTTAATTTATTAAACTCGCGCAGGTTGGGGATCAGCCAGTGGGTGCTAAAGGTGGGATTAACGGCCAGTTCAAGAACCTGCACCGTCGGTTGCCAGGTCATAATCGAATTGGTATCACGCTCCAGTTTGTTCAACGTTTCTTTAACGATAGACAAATAATGCTTGCCGGCCTCATTTAAAAAAATCCTTTTTTTAGCATGATTAAATAATGACGTATGGAGGAAATCCTCCAGCGCCGTGACCTGTCGGAACACGGCGCTTTGTGTTAAAGCCAACTCTTCCGCTGCCCGGGTATAACTTTCATGGCGAGCCACAACCTCAAAAGTCACCAGTAATTCAGTTTTCGGTATTTTTCCTCTCATAACGTCTTCCATTTACGGCGTGCAAAAATTGTTTAATAGATAAAAAAAGCGCGCAAGGACATCAGGTTAGCCCCCGGTGTTATATTTTATTTTACCGTCAGGTGTCATTGATCTATTCCATGATTAATGCATACTATCACCGATCAAATAATAACCAATGATACCCAGGCGCTACAATAAAGACAATTTAAACAACGTGATTGCTGCACAATTAAAAGCATTAAGTTGTCAATATTTTTTCACGTTAACTTGTTTATTAGCGAAGACATGAAGAGAGCCAATGGGAATTAATTACCTGGCCATGGGCATAATTGAAAAATTCCGCGATCGGGCACACATTATGAATGCTCCAGGAAAAATCTGTATTAGCCTGAATTCGAGGCTAACCGATGCGAGGTGAAGATCTCCAGAGGTTCCGTTCGCGGAACGACTGGGGGGTCGTGCGGTGAGCAGCGCGGAACACCCGGCAAAAGTAGCTGGTTTGCGCAAACTGAAGCTTACGCGCCACGCTGTCTATGGAATTAGCCGGGTCCCCCAGCAGCTCTCCGGCACGCTGCATTTTCTTCTGATTGACCCACACCTTAAAATTTACGCCCTGACGCTTTTTAAAAAAACGGCTGAAGTAGTTAGCGCTGAGACAAACATGGGCGGCAACAGATTCCAGAGACAGCTCATCATATAAATGTTCATCAATATAGCGCAGCGCAGCCGCCAGTTTTATTTCATGCGGCGATTTTTGCGCATAATAAAAAGTGCTCTTTTGTCGCGCCAGTCTCGCACCTTCCTCCTCTGCTTCTTCCATCGCTGAGTAATGACTAACGATGAAATGCAGAAGCCTTATCGCCGCCGAGCGATGATTATTATCGGTTGCTGCTCGATGGTCAAAAATAATATACCCGCATATTTTATTGCTTTGAACCAGCGGTAGGGAAAAGAACTCTGCCCCCGCATAGCAATCGGGCAAGCGACCGTCGGTTACCTTAATAACCGTCGCCGTCAGCCCCGTTGCCCGCGAAAAAACATCTGTTAACGAACTAAAAAAAACGATGCCATTATCCCTTTTATTTTCCGCCATCTTATTCTCCGTAAGCTTTTGCAAGCGGTTAATATGCAAAATATTACGGATAAAAAGGATGATGACTGACGCAAAAAATAATCTCATTTAAACAGATGAATATGATCAAAATGCACAACCGTTACGCCGGTTCAGGAGGTCGATGCCTGAGAGCTGCCCGCGCTCAGGCGGCCAGCGTTCTCAAACTTTAACGAATCTTCACAGAAAACTGTGAGCACAAATTTCTGACCGACAAATGATTAATTGTTATATTTCATACAGTTATAAAAATACCATGCGTTTTCGTGATGTTGTTGTTTGTGAGAATCATCATGTGAATGTGAAATGCCCTCCTGAATAATAGGTTCAATGTGAAAACAACTTGAACGGAGTGGATCCATGGCCGTCACTACAGGCGTTATCGCCGACGATTTTACCGGCGCAACGGATATAGCAAGCTTTATGGCTGAACAGGGCTGGCGAGTCGCGCTGCTGCCCGGCATGCCCGATATCACTCAGTGCTGGAACGAAGAGGTTGACGCTATCGTCATCTCGTTGAAGAGCCGCGCTTTACCGGCAGAACAGGCCGTCGCCCAGTCCCTGGCCTGCGCCCGCTGGCTAAGACAAAACGCCGGCGTCCGCCAGCTCTATTTCAAGTATTGCTCAACCTTTGACTCCACGCCGGCGGGCAACATCGGCCCGGTAAGCGATGCGCTGATGAACGACATTCAGGCCCCGCTAATCGTTCACTGCCCCGCTCTGCCGCAAAATGGGCGCACGGTGGTCCACGGCCATCTGTTTGTGAACGGGGTGCTGCTTAACGAATCCGGTATGGAAAAACATCCGCTAAATCCGATGACCGATGCCAGCGTACCGCGCCTGCTGGCCGCGCAGACGGCCAGCCCGGTTGGGCACATTGCTCTCAATACGATTCGCAGCGGTGTGGAAGCGGTCACTTGCGCCTTAGAACGCTATCAGATTGAAGGAACGCGCCATGTGATTGTCGATACGCTGGACGACACCGATCTCCATACCCTGGCTCAGGCGCTGCAGGAGTATCCGCTGCTGGCCGGAGGTTCCGGTCTCAGCGGCGCGCTGGCCGCTAACGCTGGTGGTCATCCTGTTGCGTCGCCGCACCGCTTTCCCTCTCCCGCCAGAGCAGTCGTGTTCTCCGGCAGCTGTTCGACGATGAGCAACCGCCAGGTCAACCGCTATAAAGCCCAGGCGGCATCCTGTTTGCTTGACGTTGCCCGCTGCCTGTCGGATACCGAAAGCTACAGCGACGAGCTGTCTACCTGGGCGATGGCGCATATCAACGACCCGCTCGCGCCGCTACTTTATGCCACCCAGCCGCCAGAGGCGCTACAGCGCATTCAGCAGGAATACGGCGAACAGGCCGCCAGTCGGGCAATCGAACGCACTTTCGCCCGGCTGAGCGCCAAACTTCTGGCCGCAGGCGTCAACACCTTTATTGTCGCTGGCGGAGAAACCTCCGGCACCGTCGTGGAAGCGCTACAGGTGAAGCGCCTGGCCGTCGGCAGAGCGATCGCGCCGGGCGTACCCTGGGTCTTCTCCTCCGGCCTGGCGCTGGCCCTGAAGTCAGGCAACTTTGGCGACGAAGATTTCTTTTTTACGGCCCAGGAGTATCCATCATGAATCCGGTGAGTGAACACCAACTCCGCGAACAGCTGGTCCACTATGGGCGCTCGCTGTTTATGCGCGGCTACAGCAGCGGCGGTTCCGGCAATCTCAGCGTGAAGCTGCCGGACGGCGGCTATCTGGTGACCCCAACCAATTCCTGTCTGGGTGAACTGCAGGCCGCCACCCTGAGTCGACTGGATGCCGATGGCGTGCATCTCAGCGGCGATAAGCCGTCAAAAGAGGTCCCTATGCATCTGGCGTGGTACCGCCACCGGCCTTCCTGCGGGGCCGTAGTACATCTGCACTCTCCGTGGCTGACCGCGCTCTCCTGTCTACCGTGCGCCACGCCGGAAAACTGCCTGCCGCCGCTAACGCCGTACTACGTGATGCGCGTCGGACGGCTGCCGCTGCTGCCCTATTTCAAACCCGGACACGAGGGCATTGCCAGCGCGCTCAGTGACATCGCCGCAGACCATACGGCGGCGCTACTGGCCAACCACGGGCCGGTAGTGAGCGGTCGCTCGCTGCGCGAGGCGGTGTTTAACGCCGAAGAACTGGAAGACAGCGCCCGTATCTGGCTGACCTTAAAACCGCTCGGCTATGTCCCGCTCTCAGAAGCAGCAGTGGCCGAACTCGAACAATCCCGACCGGCCTGAGGTGCGATGATGATCCCGGAACAACGGCGCGACTTTATTTACCGCTACGTGCATGAAAAAAACGCCGCCTCCTTCAATGAACTGGCGGAGCTGATGAGCGTGTCGCATATGACGGTACGCCGCGACATTCAGCTGCTGGAAGAAGAAGGCAAGGTTATCGCCATTAACGGCGGCGTGAAGCTCAATAACCTGCTTAAATCCGAGCTGCCGTGGCGAGAGAAAGCGGAGTTGCATCATGAAGTAAAACGCAAAATGGGCCAGCTGGCGGCGATGCTCATCGAGCCGGGTCAAACGCTCTACCTCGATGCCGGCACCTCGTTGTTTGAAGTGGCGAAAGCGGTGGCCGCCAGCCGCTGTTTTAACCTGACGGTCGTCACCAACGACTTTTCCATCAGCCACTACCTGATGGATATGCCGCATATCACGCTCTATCACACCGGCGGCCTGGTGGACCAGCGCAACCGCTCAAGCATTGGTAAAAGCGCCGCCAGCTTTCTTCGCACCATTAATATTGACGTGGCGTTTCTGAGCTCCTCTTCGTGGGATACCGAACGCGGGATGTCAACGCCGAGCGAAGGGAAAGCCTCGGTCAAGGAGGCGGTGCTCACCGTTTCCCGGCGTCGGGTACTGGTCTGCGATAGCAGTAAATTTGGCAAATACGGCATGTTCCATATCTGCGGGCTGGAGCAATTGACCGATATTGTTTCTGATAACCGGCTACCGGAGGATGCGCAACACACTATTGCCAGCCAGGGGGTGAAACTGCATCTGGTAGATAGCCGGGAGGGAGCGCATCATGCTGAAGCTCGCGGCTAACCTCGACTGGCTATTTACCGATTTACCGATAGCGGCCCGTTTCCAGGCGGCAAAAGCGGCCGGTTTTCACGGTATTGAAGGGCTATTTCTCTGGCAACACCCGCTGGAACAGCTGCAGGCGGCACAGCGGCAAACGTCTCTACCGCTGGTGCTGATGAACGCTCCGGCAGGCAACTGGTCTCAGGGTGAACGCGGGCTGGCAGCGCTACCCGGGCGCGAAGAGGAGTTTCACCGCAGTCTGGAGCGGGCTCGTCATTATGCCACGGCGTTGGGCTGCCGCCGGGTTCACGTTATGGCGGGCTTGCGCTGCGACGCTCTGACGCATCAGGCCCAGCTTGAGCTCTTGCGCAACAGGCTGCGTATCGCCTGCGATGTGCTGGCTGTTGCGGGAATAGACGTGCTGATTGAACCATTAAACTCGCAGGATATGCCCGGCTATTTTATTGATAGCTTTCCGCTGGCCGCAGCAATCATTGACCAGGTCGCCAGGAACAATATCGGTTTACAGTTTGATATTTATCATTGCCAGAAAATTCACGGCAACGTCGCCAAAAATATTGAACGCTACTTTACGCTTATCAAACATATTCAAATTGCTTCCGTTCCTTATCGCCATGAACCTGGGACCGGCGAATTAAATGAAGCATGGTTATTCGATTTTATTAAAAAAATGAACTACAGGGGCTGGATTGGTTGTGAATATCAACCCTCAACATCAGGCCCCGAATCATTACGCTGGATAACGCCTTACCTGGAATTTTAATCTCTCTGTACCGGAGGAAAATATGTCGGATACCGTTATTATCTCGCTGGCACCCGTTGCCGCGGATTGCCCTCGAGTCATACCCGAAGAACTGGCGCAGGAAATACTCGCCAGCGTAGAATATGGCGCGGCGATTGTTCATCTGCACGTCCGTGATAAGCAGGGGCGTCTGACGCCGGACACCGTCGATTTTCAGGCCACAATCGACCCTGTGATGCGCCACTCAAACCTGATAATTCAGGCCTCTACCGGCGGCGTCTCTTCGCTGTCCATCGCCGAACGCTGCGCGCCCCTGGCCTGCTCAGGAGTGGAGATGGCGTCGCTTAACGTCGGCTCCGTTAACCTTGGCGATGCCGTTTACTTTAATCCCGGCCCGGACGTCGAATATTGTGCAAGACAAATCATCGCGCATAACATAATTCCCGAGTTTGAAGTTTTCGAAATTGGCATGATTAATAATATCCTTGCTCTGCAGGAAAATATAAAATTCAAAACCCCGATGCTGTTTAATATTGTACTGGGGCATCGCGGCACTACCCCCGCCACGATTGATACATTAATTGCCATGCGCAGCATGCTCCCCCGCGAGGCCTTATGGGGAATAACGCATTTTGGCAGAAAGAATTTCGACATTATCGCTGCCGCAGTCGCCATGGGCGCCAGCGAGGTTCGAATTGGCTTTGAGGATAGCTATTATTTAAGCGCGGAAGAAAAAGCCCAGAATAACTATCAGCAGGTCGCCAAACTCGCCACCCTGATTCGCAGCATGGATAAGAAAGTCGCCACGCCCGACATTGCGCGGCAAATGTTATCTATTCCCCCCCGGCAGCAATAACAACAGAAAGGACATTTCGCTATGACTATGACCACTGTTATTCACAAAACCGGTCTCGGCGTCAGCATCGCCGGAGCCGCCCTGGCGGCGGTTGGCGCGCTGATGCATTCACCCGCACTCTGGCAGCCTGGGCTGGTGATGTTCACCGCCGGTTTTGCGGCGGGAGCAGGATACTGGCCGGGGTTACGCAGCTATCAGTTTACCTTGTGGATCATCGCCGGTTTCGTTGCCGCGATGACCTGGTCTACGGATCTGATCGTCTGGGGCGGCTTTAACATCACCCATAAATGGATCGTTTTCCTGGTCATCCAGGCCACTATGTTCAGCATGGGCACCAAGCTGACGATCCAGGATTTTATCGATGTCGCCAAAATGCCGTGGGCGGTGTTTATCGGTACCTTCTGCCATTTTGTCATTATGCCCCTGCTCGGCCTGACCATTACCCTGGTCTTCAACTTTCCGCCGGAAGTCGCGGTGGGCATCCTGCTGATTGGCGCGTGTCCCAGCGGCCTCTCTTCGACGGTGATGGTTTACATCGCCAACGCTAACCTGGCGCTGGCGGTATCGATAGCGGCAGTATCAACCCTGGCGGCCACGGTGATGACGCCGCTGTGGGTTAACCTGCTGGCGGGCTCGATGATCGATATTCAGCTGACCGCAATGGTAATGGACGTGGTGAAAATCGTGCTCATCCCGATCGGCGCGGCGATCTTACACGACTACCTGAAAACCTACGCCAGTATACGCGGCCGCCGTATTGTGCAGGGACTGGCCGGGCTCGGCGCCCTGTGGCTGCTGTATATGAGCGCCGGAGGCTGGAACACGCTGTTCGCCAGCGCCGGCGCCGAAGCGCAAATGTACGCCGTGGTTGTCAACTTCGTGGCTGGCGGTCTCGTCTGGGCGCTGTTTTACAACTGGCTGTATGGTCGCGTTGAAGGTATTAAGAAAATCATGCCGACTATCTCGATGATAGGGATTATTTTCTTCACGACCACCGCCGCCGCTGCGGGACGCGACAACCTGGTGCAGGTCGGCTTCCTGCTCTGTTTCGCCATGCTGATGCATAACCTCGGCGGTTTCCTGATTGGCTATCTGATGAGTCGCTGGATCTTTCGCATGGACGTACAGTCCGCCCGTACCGTGGCCTTTGAAGTCGGACTGCAAAACGGCGGAATGGCGTCGGGGCTTGCCGCCGCGATGGGCAAGCTGGCAACGGTGGGCCTTGCTTCCGCGGTGATGACTCCGCTTGGCAACGTCAGCGGCTCGCTGCTGGCGAACTACTGGCGCAAAAAGGACGCCCGACAGACGCAGGCCGCCGCGAACAACCCCGCTCAAACCGTTTCTGAACATCTTTCAAAAGGATAATCACCATGACGACTCTCACTCTGGAACAGGCTTTACGCGCCGTAGCGTTCGCGCTTGACCTCGCTGACTCCTGCTATGCAAAGCGCCCGCTAAGCGTAGCAGTGTGCGACGCCAGCGGGGAGCTGCTCAGCTTCGCGCGGATGGACAATGCCAAATTGTTAACCATTGAACTTACCCAGCGCAAGGCGCATACCAGCAGTCGCCTCGGCTGTACCACGCAGGCATTTTTACAGCGCCTGCAAAAAGAGCAGCTGGACATCAGTTACTTTGCCGATCCGCATTTTACCGCCCTGCCCGGCGGGGTCCCGCTTCTGTACGACGGTAAATGTCTCGGCGCCGTCGCGGTAGGCGGGCTATCGGCACAGGAAGATCACGACGCGGCGCTGGCCGTCGCAGAAAATTTGCTTAAGGAGATAGCCCAATGAAAAAGATCGCTATGCTGCACACCAGTTCAGCGACGCTCGCGATGATGCAGCAGCTGATTGCCGATATCATGCCGGAAGTGGAAGTCATGCATCTGGTGGAAGAATCCATGATCAAGCAGGTAATGAAGGCCGGAGGGGTAACGCCGAATATTGCCGCCCGCATCGCCGACTACGTGCATATTGCCGAAAAAGCGGACTGCGATATTTTCATTACCGCCTGCTCTTCTATTGGCACGGCGGTGGAACAGTGCCAGTTTCTGACGCCGCTTCAGCTCGCCCGTATTGACAGCGCGATGGTCGAAGAAGCGATTGAAAAAGGCGAGCGTATCGCCGTGCTGGCAACCGTAGCGACCACGCTAAAGCCGACGCTGGATTACGTCCAGCGCAAAGTACAGGAGAGCGGTAAGCCGCGCGCCATTACCCCCATATTAATGGAAGAGGCATTCCACGCGCTGCTGGCAGGCGATATGGATACCCATGACCGAATCGTCAGTGAAGGGCTACAAAGCGCGTTTAGCCAGGCGGATGTAGTGATGCTGGCGCAAGCCTCAATGGCCCGGGTATTGCAGCAGCTCCCTGCCCCGCCGGTACCGGTCATGACCTCACCAGAAAGCGGGATTCGCTGGCTGAAAGCGCTGGCGGAGAGCTGAGTTACGGGCAAAAAAAAGGCCATCATCAGATGGCCAACCATGTCGAAACTGGACCAGCCCTTGACCATGCAGAAAGTCAGGGCTGTTTTTTTACTTATTACTTAATGACGGTTTTCAGCGCTTCGCCGATATCGGCCAGGCTGCGAACGGTTTTCACGCCAGCGGCTTCCAGAGCGGCGAATTTTTCATCCGCCGTCCCTTTACCACCCGCAATGATGGCACCCGCGTGCCCCATACGTTTGCCTTTCGGCGCGGTCACGCCGGCGATGTAGCCGACAACCGGTTTGGTCACGTGATCTTTGATGTAAGCGGCCGCTTCTTCTTCCGCGCTACCGCCGATCTCACCGATCATCACAATCGCTTCGGTCTGCGGATCTTCCTGGAACAGTTTCAGGATATCGATGAAGTTGGATCCCGGAATCGGGTCGCCGCCGATGCCCACGCAGGTGGACTGACCAAAGCCGTAGTCGGTGGTCTGCTTAACCGCTTCATAGGTCAGGGTACCGGAACGGGAAACGATGCCCACTTTACCCGGCTGGTGAATGTGGCCCGGCATGATGCCGATTTTGCATTCGCCCGGAGTGATCACGCCCGGGCAGTTCGGCCCGATCATGCGCACGCCCGCTTCGTCGAGCTTCACTTTCACGGTCAGCATATCCAGCGTCGGGATACCTTCGGTGATGGTGATAATCAGCTTAATGCCAGCATCGATAGCTTCCAGAATAGAATCTTTGCAGAACGGCGCCGGAACGTAGATGACGGATGCGGTTGCGCCGGTGGCTTCGACCGCTTCGCGAACGGTATTGAATACCGGCAGGCCCAGATGCGTGGTGCCGCCTTTGCCCGGGGTGACGCCGCCGACCATTTGCGTACCGTAAGCGATGGCTTGTTCAGAGTGGAATGTGCCCTGGCTACCGGTGAAACCCTGGCAGATAACCTTGGTGTCTTTATTAATTAAAACGGACATTATTTCCCCTCCACTGCGGCAACAACCTGCTGAGCTGCATCCGTCAGACTTTTCGCTGCAATAATATTCAGGCCGCTGTCAGCCAGTTTCTTCGCGCCCAGTTCGGCGTTGTTACCTTCCAGACGTACGACTACCGGTACGTTAACGCCCACTTCGGCAACCGCGCCGATGATGCCGTCGGCAATCAGGTCGCAGCGTACAATACCGCCGAAGATGTTAACCAGAACCGCTTTTACGTTGTCATCAGAGAGGATGATTTTGAACGCTTCAGTAACGCGCTCTTTGGTTGCGCCGCCGCCAACGTCAAGGAAGTTAGCCGGTTCGCCGCCGTGCAGCTTAACGATGTCCATGGTACCCATCGCCAGGCCCGCGCCGTTAACCATGCAACCAATGTTGCCGTCCAGCGCGACGTAGTTCAGCTCCCACTGCGCAGCCTGCGCTTCGCGCGGATCTTCCTGCGACTGGTCGCGCATTTCGCGCAGATCCGGCTGGCGGAACAGCGCGTTGCCGTCAGCGCCCAGCTTGCCGTCGAGGCAGATCAGATCGCCCTGTTTGGTGATAACCAGCGGGTTGATCTCGATCAGCGCCAGGTCACGCTCAAGGAAAATGGTCGCCAGGCCCATGAAAATTTTAGTGAACTGCTGAACCTGTTTACCTTCCAGACCCAGTTTAAACGCCAGTTCACGACCCTGGTAAGGCATCGGGCCCGCCAGCGGATCGAGGGCGATCTTATGGATCAGATGCGGAGTCTCTTCCGCCACTTTTTCGATTTCCACGCCGCCTTCGGTGGAGGCCATGAAGACCACGCGACGGGAGCTGCGGTCAACTACCGCGCCCAGGTATAGCTCTTTATCGATATCGGTCGCGGCTTCAACCAGAATCTGGTTAACCGGCTGGCCGTTCGCATCTGTTTGATAGGTGACGAGGCGTTTGCCCAGCCAGTGCTCAGCAAATGCGCGAATGTCTTCTTTGCTTTTTACTACCTTCACACCGCCCGCTTTACCGCGGCCACCAGCGTGAACCTGACATTTCACTACCCACGGACCCGCGCCGATTTTAGAAGCGGCTTCTTCTGCTTCACGCGGAGTAGTACAGGCATAACCCACCGGCGCCGGTAAGCCATAGCGGGCAAAAAGTTGTTTTGCCTGATATTCATGTAAGTTCATGTGTTCAGTCCATCCTTCAGGGAATAATTATCTTTAAACCTGTAGGCCTGATAACGGCGCCAGGGCGCGTTATCCGGCCTACGGTAGGTAATACTCTTGCTGACTACACGTCCAGCAGCAGACGAGTCGGGTCTTCCAGCAGCTCTTTAATCGCTACCAGGTAGCCTACCGATTCACGTCCGTCGATCAGACGGTGGTCGTAGGAGAGCGCCAGGTACATCATCGGCAGAATTTCTACCTTACCATTCACCGCCATCGGGCGATCTTTAATGGCATGCATACCCAGAATCGCGCTCTGCGGCGGGTTGATGATCGGCGTGGACATCAGTGAACCGAATACGCCGCCGTTGGTAATGGTGAAGTTACCGCCGGTCAGATCGTCTACGGTCAGCTTGCCGTCGCGGCCTTTTACTGCCAGCTCTTTAATTTTCTTCTCGATATCCGCCATGCCCAGCAGGTCGACATCGCGCAGAACCGGCGTTACCAGGCCGCGCGGCGTAGAGACCGCCATGCTGACGTCGAAGTAGTTGTGGTACACCACGTCATCGCCATCGATAGAGGCGTTCACTTCCGGGTAGCGCTTCAGCGCTTCCACTACCGCCTTCACGTAGAAGGACATAAAGCCCAGACGGATACCGTGACGTTTTTCAAACGCTTCGCCGTACTGCTTACGCAGATCCATAATCGGCTTCATGTTGACTTCGTTGAAAGTCGTCAGCATGGCGGTAGAATTTTTCGCTTCCAGCAGACGCTCGGCAACGCGCTTGCGCAGACGGGTCATCGGCACGCGTTTTTCAGAGCGATTGCCCAGCTGTGGAGCCGGAGCAGCGGCTGGCGCTGCGGCCGGGGCCTCCGCCTTCGCTGGCGCTTTCGCCAGGTGTTTCTCAACGTCTTCGCGGGTCAGACGGCCGCCAACGCCGGTGCCTTTAATGGCTGCCGCGTCGAGACTGTGTTCCGCCAGCAGACGGCGGATTGCCGGGCTCAGCGCATCGTTATTTTGCTCTTCCAGAGAAGCCTGCTGACGCTGGGCCGGAGTCGACTCTTTAGCATCAGCTTTCGCACCGGACTCTTTGCCCGCGCTGTTACCTTCGCGCAGGCGGCCGAGGATCTGACGGGAAAGCACGGTGGCGCCTTCGTCTTCAATCACCGCGTCCAGAATGCCATCCGCTGAAGCCGGTACTTCCAGTACCACTTTGTCAGTTTCGATTTCTACCAGCACTTCGTCACGAACAACCGCATCGCCCGGTTTTTTATGCCAGGTGGCAACCGTTGCGTCAGCTACGGACTCAGGCAGGTCGGGAACCAGAATATCTACGCTACTCATTATGTATCCTTTAATTAATCGACGTTCAGCGCGTCATTGACCAGATCTTGTTGCTGTTTCTGGTGAACGGACAGGTATCCTACCGCCGGAGAGGCGGAGGCCGGGCGGCCTGCATAACGCAGAGAGGCCCCAAACGGAATCACTTCACGGAAGTGATGCTGGCTGCAGTACCACGCGCCCTGGTTGAGCGGTTCTTCCTGGCACCAGACAAAATCATGCACGTGCGCATAAGGCTTCAGCGCTTCCTGTACCGCCTGATGCGGGAACGGATAGAGCTGCTCTATGCGAACGATAGCGACATCTTTTTGCTCGTTTTTACGACGCTGTTCCAGCAGGTCGTAGTAAACCTTACCAGAGCACAGCACAACCCGCTTCACTGCTTTCGGATCGAGCTGGTCGATTTCACCGATCGCTGGCTGGAAAGTGCCGTTAGCCAGTTCGTCCATGCTTGATACCGCCAGCGGGTGACGTAGCAGCGATTTCGGCGACATCACGATCAGCGGACGACGCATGCCGCGCAGCGCCTGGCGACGAAGCATATGGTAAACCTGCGCCGGGGTGGACGGTACGCAAACCTGCATATTCTGCTCAGCGCAGAGCTGCAGATAGCGCTCCAGACGCGCGGAGGAGTGCTCCGGGCCCTGGCCTTCGTAGCCGTGCGGCAGCAGCATCACCAGGCCGCACATACGGCCCCATTTCTGCTCGCCGGAGCTGATGAACTGGTCGATGACCACCTGCGCGCCGTTGGCGAAGTCGCCGAACTGCGCTTCCCAGATGGTCAGGGTGCGCGGCTCAGCGGTGGCGTAGCCGTATTCAAACGCCAGCACTGCTTCTTCCGACAGCACGGAGTCCCAGACTTTAAAATGGCCCTGGCCGTTGTGCACGTGCTGCAGCGGCGTATAGGTTGAGCCATTTTTCTGGTTGTGAATCACCGCATGGCGGTGGAAGAAGGTTCCGCGCCCGGAGTCTTCGCCGGACAGACGCACCGAAATGCCTTCATCGACCAGCGTGGCGTAGGCGAGGTTTTCCGCGCCGCCCCAGTCAAACATCTTCTCGCCGGCGGCCATAAGCTGACGATCGCCGTAGATTTTCGCCACGCGCGACTGCATTTCAACGGCTTCCGGCACCGTACTGATGCGTTTTGCCAGCTCCTGCAGACGCTTAGGTTCAACTTTGTCTGGATAGCTCTCATCCCACTCGTGGTTGAGGTACGGAGACCAGGTAAAGGAGTGCATATTCATCGGACGCCACTCCTTCACCACGCATTCGCCGGCATCCAGCGCGTCGCGGTAGAGGTTAACCTGCTCAGTGGCGTCTTCCAGCGTCGCGACGTTATCCGCTTCCAGCTTGTCAGCGTAGATTTTGCGCGGGGTCGGATGCTTTTTGATTTTCTGATACATCAGCGGCTGGGTTGCGCTCGGCTCGTCGGCTTCGTTGTGGCCGTGACGGCGGTAGCACACCAGGTCGATGAAGACATCGCGTTTAAAGGTGTTACGGAAGTCCAGCGCCAGGCGAGTCACGAAAGCGACCGCTTCCGGATCGTCGGCATTCACGTGGAAAATAGGTGCCTGGACCATTTTACCAATATCGGTACAGTACGGGGTAGAACGCGCATCCAGCGGGTTGGAAGTGGTGAAACCCACCTGGTTGTTGATAACGATGCGTACGGTACCGCCGACTTCGTAACCGCGCGCTTTGGACATGTTCAGGGTTTCCTGAACCACGCCCTGGCCGGTTACCGCGGCGTCGCCGTGAATGGTGATCGGCAGAACTTTGTTGCTGCTCGGTTCGTCGAGACGATCGAGACGAGCGCGGACGGAGCCGATAACCACCGGGCTGACGATTTCCAGATGCGACGGGTTAAACGCCAGCGCCAGGTGCACCAAGCCGCCTTCGGTTTCCATATCGGAAGAGAAGCCCATGTGGTACTTCACGTCACCGGTGCCGAGGTGTTCTTTATGTTTACCGGCGAACTCGTCGAACAGGTCCTGCGGTTTTTTACCCAGCACGTTGACCAGCACGTTCAGACGTCCGCGGTGCGCCATACCCAGCACCACTTCGCGGGTGCCGCTCTTACCCGCGTGGCGGATAATCTCTTTCAGCATCGGGATCAGCGCGTCGCCGCCTTCCAGCGAGAAGCGTTTAGCGCCCGGGAATTTCGCGCCGAGGTAGCGCTCCAGGCCTTCCGCCGCGGTCAATTCGCTGAGGAAGCGTTTTTTCTCTTCGGCGCTAAAGTTCGCTTTGCCTGCTACCGACTCAATGCGCTGCTGGATCCAGCGTTTTTCTTCGGTGGAGGTAATATGCATATATTCCGCGCCGATGGAGCCGCAGTAGGTCTGCTTAAGGGCGGAGATCAGATCGCCCAGCTTCATCGTATCTTTGCCGATGGCGAAAGAACCTACGTTATAGATCTCCTGGAAATCGGCCTCGGTCAGATCGTGGTAAGCCGGATCGAGATCCGCCACTCTCTCTTGCTGCCACAGTCCCAGCGGATCGAGATTCGCATGCTGGTGACCACGGAAGCGGTATGCGTTGATGAGCTGCAGGACTTTAACCTGCTTCACATTGGTGTCAGGGTCGGAAATCGAAGAAGTGTAACGCGAGGCATCCTTCGCCAGGCGGCGGAAATAATCACGCGTTTTGGAATGAAATTGATCCGGTTTGACTCCGGTGCCAGGTAACTGCTGGAACATAGAACGCCAGTTGGCGTCAACAGAGTCAGGATCGGTTAAGAAGTCTTCATAGAGCTGTTCTATCCAGCTCTGGTTCGAACCAGAGAGGTAAGAAGAGTCCAGCCAGGCTTTCATTGCGCCGTTCTGCATCGTGATCCCTTAAGCATTTATATGCTTATTTCGCCGTAGAAACTACCACGCACAGAAGTTGTACGTGCCGGGGTTCACTTGTTGCGGAGGAGTTGTGGTTTCGTCCGCTAAGGAACCTTTAAAAACTGCCATTAATCTTCGGCGTTCAGGCTGCGGTTGCGTTAGCTGCCTTCACTTACCCCGGTCACATAGTTCATTATGCTCCCGGGGATGCGTTCAGTTGCCGCCTTACCTCGCTCTGAACGCCTTGATTACTGGTACATATTTGGCGGTTTTTAAAGATTTCCTGCTATATCCCCCGGCGGCGCGAACGCTTGCCGGGGCTACTGCTTCGGATTGCCCGGATACGCGGTAGCGCCATCCGGGACAGACCGGGTTACTTACGCACTGCGCTGCAGCAGCATCGACTTAATATGGCCGATGGCGCGCGTCGGGTTCAGCCCCTTAGGACACACACTGACGCAGTTCATAATGCTGTGACAGCGGAATACGCTGAAAGCATCGCTCAGCCCTTCGAGGCGATCGCTGGTTTCGGTATCGCGGCTGTCGATCAGGAAGCGATACGCGGCCAGCAGGCCAGCCGGGCCGATAAACTTGTCCGGGTTCCACCAGAACGACGGGCAAGAAGTCGAACAACATGCGCAGAGAATACACTCGTACAAACCATCGAGTTTCTCACGCTGCTCTGGCGTCTGCAGATGCTCACGAGCCGGAGGATTTTGCCCATTATTCAATAAGTAAGGCTTAATCTTCTCATATTGTGCATAGAATTGCCCCATGTCTACCACCAAATCACGGATAACCGGTAATCCTGGCAGCGGACGGATAACAATTTTCTTACCCGGCTGATTCAGCGCGGAGATCGGCGTGATGCACGCCAGACCATTTTTACCATTCATGTTCAGACCGTCGGAACCGCATACCCCTTCACGACAGGAGCGACGGAACGACAGCGACGGATCTTTCTCTTTCAGCTGGATTAACGCATCCAGCAGCATCATGTCACGACCCTCTTCCGCTTCCAGGGTGTAATCCTGCATACGCGGAGCATCGTCTACGTCCGGGTTATAACGATAAACTGAAAACTCGAGTTTCATATTCCTGTCTCCGCATTAATAAGTACGAATCTTCGGCGGGAATGCCGGACGCAGTTTCGGTTCCATATTGACGCTACGACGCGTCATGGATTCCGACTCTGGCAGATACAGGGAATGGCACAGCCAGTTTTCATCATCACGATCCGGGAAGTCGAAGCGGCTATGCGCGCCGCGGCTTTCGGTACGATAATTTGCAGACATTGCGGTGGCGTAAGCGGTTTCCATCAGGTTATCCAGCTCCAGGCACTCAACGCGCTGGGTGTTGAACTCGCTGGAAGTATCATCCAGACGGGCGTTTTTCAGGCGCTCGCGGATGGCTTTCAGCTGCTCAAGGCCCTTCGCCATCGCATCCCCTTCGCGGAATACCGAGAAGTTATGCTGCATACACTCTTGCAGCGCTTTGCGGATTTCGACCGGATCTTCGCCATTCCGGGTGCCGTTCCAGCGGTTCAGACGTTCCAGAGAAGCGTCGATCTCGTCATCCGTCGCATCGCGCAGTACGCCCTGCTCGGCGATAGACTCTTGCAGATGCAGACCTACCGCGCGGCCAAAGACCACCAGGTCAAGCAGCGAGTTGCCGCCCAGACGGTTTGCGCCGTGTACCGATACGCAGGCGATTTCGCCTACCGCAAACAGCCCCGGAATCACCACGTCTTCGCCCTGCTCGTTGACGGTCAGCGCCTGGCCGCTCACTTTGGTCGGAATACCGCCCATCATATAGTGGCAGGTTGGAATGACCGGAATCGGCTCTTTCACCGGGTCGACGTGGGCAAAGGTACGGGAGAGTTCCAGGATACCCGGCAGGCGGGACTCAAGCACTTCTTTACCGAGGTGATCGAGTTTCAGCTTGGCGTGCGGGCCCCACGGACCGTCGCAGCCGCGACCTTCACGGATTTCGATCATGATGGAACGCGCCACCACGTCGCGACCCGCCAGGTCTTTCGCGTTCGGCGCATAACGCTCCATAAAGCGCTCGCCGTGTTTATTCAGCAGATAGCCGCCTTCGCCGCGGCAGCCTTCGGTCACCAGAACCCCCGCCCCGGCAATACCGGTCGGGTGGAACTGCCACATTTCCATATCCTGTACCGGAACGCCGGCGCGGATCGCCATGCCAACGCCGTCGCCGGTATTGATATGCGCATTGGTGGTGGACTGATAAATACGGCCGGCGCCGCCGGTCGCCAGCACGGTAGCGCGGGCTTTGAAGTAAACCACTTCACCTGTCTCGATGCACAGGGCGGTACAGCCGACCACCGCGCCATCGGCGTTTTTCACCAGATCCAGCGCGTACCACTCGGAGAAAATCGTGGTGTGATTTTTCAGGTTCTGCTGATAGAGAGTATGTAGCAGGGCGTGACCGGTACGGTCAGCCGCCGCAGCGGTACGTGCCGCCTGCTCGCCGCCGAAGTTTTTCGACTGGCCGCCGAACGGGCGCTGATAAATCGTGCCGTTATCGAGACGCGAGAACGGCAGACCCATATGGTCCAGCTCCAGAATCGCTTCCGGGCCGGTTTTACACATATATTCGATGGCATCCTGATCGCCAATGTAGTCCGACCCCTTAACGGTGTCGTACATGTGCCATTCCCAGTTATCTTCATGGGTATTACCGAGCGCGACGGTGATACCGCCCTGTGCGGAAACGGTATGGGAACGGGTCGGGAAAACTTTGGAGAGCAGCGCACAGCTTTGGCCGCTCTGGGAAATCTGCAGCGCCGCGCGCATACCTGCGCCACCGGCACCAATCACAACTGCATCAAATTCTCTGACAGGCAATTTCATTACACACCCCACACCACAACAAATCCATAAAGAACGTAAGCCACCAGCGCAACAACGATCAGCAGTTGCAGAATTAAGCGCACGGCCAGTGGTTTAACGTAGTCCGTTAACACCTGCCACATGCCGATCCAGGCGTGGATCAGAATGGAAACGAGAGCCAGCAGGGTGAAGACTTTAGTGAACGCAGAGGAGAAAAAGCCCGTCCAGACTTCCCATGAAATTTCACCGGTGGTGGCAAAGAAGCCAACCATATAGATGATGTAGAGGGTCAGAACGATAGCGGTAGCACGGACCAGAATAAAGTCATGTACGCCGTTGCGTCCTAGTGCTGAGGCGTTGCTTACCATACGAGGACTCCTGCGAGAAGTGAAAGCACGACAGTAATAACAAAAGAAATTTTGGCGGAGCGTGTCCCTGATTCGAGAGTTTCTGCAAGATAGCCAAAATCCATCAGCAGATGGCGGATACCGACCACTGCGTGATACGCCAGCGCGGTCAGGATGCCCCACATGATGAATTTCACAAAGAAGCTATCCATAATGGATGCCGCTGTGAGGAAACCTTCGGGAGAGGAAAGGCTGGTGCCCAGCAGCCAAAGCAGAATCCCGATCGCCACGAAGGTGATCACTCCGGATACGCGATGGAGAATGGACGCTATCGCCGTGATTGGGAACCGGATCGTTTGCAGATCCAGATTGACAGGTCTTTGTTTTTTCACATTTCTTACCATGAATAACGCCCACATGCTGTTCTTATTGTTTCCTTCCTCCGGTCTGCTTGCGGGTCAGACAGCGTCCTTATCTATAACTAAAAGTCATGTTAAAACGCCTTTCCAGGAGTTAAAGCGTGACAAAATAACGCTGGGTGGCTCGGGATTGCAGGGTGTTCCGGAGACCTGGCGGCAGTATAGGCCGTTCACAAAATCATTACAATTAACCTACATATAGTTTGTCGGGTTTTCTCCCGAACAGTGATCTATGTCACGATAACAACATATTTTTAATTTTTAATCATCTGATTTGACAAATATTAAACATTATTGTTACAACCATTACCAGATAAATGCAATAATACGCAAAAGTTATGGGGTCACTCTTTTACCTGAGAATAAGTTATGCAACAGTGAGAGAGTATTGACCGATGTAATCAGGACAGTTATTAGTGGTATATAGTTTTATAATATTCGGGCTGCTAAAACGCTGATTTGCTGCTGTTTCATCGTAGGCTGAAGACGTACCATCAAGCGCCCTTGCTCTGTACCCTGCCCCTTTCGCGACGCAGAGCGATGTGCAACATAACAAACTGGTAACGTCATCTGCTACGGGCCGAATGCAAATCCACCACCCCGGCAGTCTTAAGCAATAAAGGCGCTAAGGAGACCATAAATGTCTGATGCTAAAGCAAAAATCACCCTGGGTGGTGATACTGCTATTGAACTGGATGTGCTAAAGGGCACTCTCGGTCAGGATGTTATTGATATTCGTAGTCTTGGTTCAAAAGGCGTATTTACTTTTGACCCTGGTTTCACCTCAACCGCATCCTGCGAATCTAAAATCACCTTTATCGACGGTGATGAAGGTATCCTGCTGCACCGCGGTTTCCCGATCGATCAGTTAGCAACCGACTCTAACTATCTGGAAGTATGCTACATCCTGTTAAACGGTGAGAAACCGACCCAGGCGCAGTACGACGAATTTAAAACCATCGTGACGCGCCACACCATGATTCACGAGCAGATCACTCGTCTGTTCCACGCGTTCCGCCGCGATTCTCATCCGATGGCCGTAATGTGCGGTATTACCGGCGCGCTGGCTGCGTTCTATCACGATTCGCTGGATGTAAATAACCCACGCCACCGCGATATCGCCGCATTCCGTCTGCTCTCCAAGATGCCGACGATGGCGGCAATGTGTTACAAATATTCCATCGGCCAGCCTTTCGTTTATCCGCGCAACGACCTCTCCTACGCGGGTAACTTCCTGAATATGATGTTCTCCACGCCGTGTGAAAAATATGAAGTGAACCCGATTCTGGAACGCGCAATGGACCGTATTCTGATCCTGCACGCCGACCACGAACAGAACGCTTCCACCTCCACCGTGCGGACTGCCGGCTCTTCCGGCGCCAACCCGTTCGCCTGCATCGCTGCAGGCATTGCTTCCCTGTGGGGACCGGCACACGGCGGCGCCAACGAAGCGGCGCTGAAGATGCTCGAAGAGATCAGCTCCGTTGAACACATTCCGGAATTCGTCCGTCGCGCGAAAGACAAAAACGACTCTTTCCGCCTGATGGGCTTTGGCCACCGCGTGTACAAAAACTATGACCCGCGCGCCACCGTGATGCGTGAAACCTGTCATGAAGTGCTGAAAGAACTGGGAACGAAGGACGATCTGCTGGAAGTGGCCATGGAGCTTGAGCACATTGCGCTCAACGATCCGTACTTCATCGAGAAGAAACTCTACCCGAACGTCGATTTCTACTCCGGTATCATCCTCAAAGCGATGGGCATTCCGTCTTCGATGTTTACCGTTATCTTCGCGATGGCGCGTACCGTGGGCTGGATTGCGCACTGGAACGAAATGCACAGCGACGGCATGAAAATCGCCCGCCCGCGTCAGCTCTATACCGGCTACGAAAAACGCGACTTCAAGAACGATATCGCCCGCTAAGTCAGCTTTCGCAGCGACAAAAAACGCGCCTGAAGGCGCGTTTTTTTATTGCTGGCAGCCCGGGCACCAGTAAAACGGCCGCGACGAGAGCATGGTCCTCTCGATAATCCCGCCGCAGCGCTCGCAGACCTCACCCTGGCGATGAAAAACCTTAAAGCGAAACAGCGCGCCGTGGTGCTTATTGTCGTCCACCAGACCGCGCGTGTTATAGGACAAACGCGGGAGCTCCAGCAGCGCATGGGCCAGCGCATCGAGCTGCTTTTCATCCAGTTCAGAGGCTTTATGACGACCGGTTAGCCCGACCTGCCAGAGGATCTCCACGCGCAGATAGTTGCCCAATCCGGCAAGAAACGCCTGATCCAGCAGCAGTCCGGAGAACTGGCGGTTGCGGAATTTCGCCGACAGCAGCCGCTCTTTAACCTGTTCAACGCTAAGGCTCATATCGAGCACATCCGGTCCGACCCGCAGCAAAAATGGGTGTCGGGCGAGCTGCTCGGGCGTCAGCATTTCAATATCGGAGGCGCTGTAGAGCAAAATCGCTCTACGCGCCGTCTGCAGCCGAACGCGCAACACGCGCGTGGTTTCTGGCTGCGCCCCCGCATCCACCACTCGCCAGACGCCATACAGCTGGTTGTGGCTATACAGCGTTAATCCGCCGGAGAAATGGGTCAACAGCGCCTTACCGCGTGTTTCAATGCGCGTCACTCGCTGGCCGACAAGCTGAGATTGGTAATGTTGTAACTGCGGGAAGGCGAACCACGCCTCAGTCAGGGGTTCGCCTTTAATCGCCGCTTCCAGGCTATCCGCCGCACGGCGAATTTCCGGACCTTCCGGCATAATAATATCCTTGTGTTAATGCGTTGCGCCGCCGCCGATTTTTACGTCGCCATCCTGCTGCAGGGCAACGGCGATAGCCGTTTCCAGCGCCGCACGCACCGTCTCTACCGCCATACTGGCGGCCCCGGGGTGAGCCGCGGCCTGCTCAGGCAAATACGGAATATGGATAAACCCGCCCTTCACGCCGCTGCTGTTATGCAGGCTATGCAGCAGACCGTACATCACGTGATTACAGACAAACGTCCCCGCCGTCTGCGATACCGACGCCGGGATCCCCTTGCTGCGCAGCGCGGCAACGATCGCTTTGATCGGCAGCGTGCTAAAGTACGCCGCCGGACCGTCAGCCACGATCGGTACGTCAATGGGCTGCAGACCTTTATTGTCCGGGATCCGCGCATCATCGACGTTGATCGCTACCCTTTCAACGGTGATGTCGACACGACCGCCCGCCTGGCCAATCGCCAGGATCAGGCGCGGCTGCAGCTCATCCAGCGCGGTGTTCAGCGCCATCAGGGCATCGCCGAAGACGCAGGGCAGCTGCCGCGCCACCACCGGTTGCCCGGCAATGATAGCGCCATCCAGCTGCTTTACCACTTCCCACGAAGGGTTAACCGCTTCGCCGCCGAACGGTTCAAAACCGGTAATCAATACGCCAGCCATCATCCCTCCTTACAGGAACATCAGGAAATAGAGCAAAAATACGTTCACGATAAGCAACATAATGCCGGTCGGCACCTGGGCTTTGATCACCGCGTTTTTGTCCGGCAGCTCCAGCAGCGCGGCCGGGACGATATTGAAGTTCGCCGCCATAGGCGTCATCAGCGTTCCACAGTAGCCGGAGAACATGCCAATTGCCGCCATCACCGCCGGGTTACCGCCGTGCTGCAGCACCAGAATCGGGATCCCGACCCCTGCCGTCACGATGGGGAAAGCGGCAAACGCGTTGCCCATCACCATCGTCAGCAGCGCCATACCAAGGGTATAGACGGCGACGGCGATAAACCGGCTGTCCACCGCCAGATAGTGCTGCGTCAGCCAGGAGATGCTGTTGCCGACGCCCGCGGCGGTAAACAGCAGCCCAAGAACCGCCAGAATTTGCGGCAAAATAAACGCCCAGCCCACAGAATCCAGCAGACGGCGAGCTTCCTGTAACGGCTGAACCGCCGTTTCATGGGTCATGCGGATAGCCATCACCAGACCAATCAACGTGCCCGCGGTCATTGAAAACAGCGTAATCAGCGTGGCGTGATTGCCCGGGCCAAAAATGACGACCTGCAGCGAGGGCAAATTATTAAACAGCAGGACGCCGATCACCGTCACTACCGGGATCGCCAGCGCCGGGAAAAACAGCCGATTGCCGAGGCGCGCGGCGCTGGCGCTGCGTTCTTCCTGCGAGCGCTGGTGATAACGACCGAGACGCACGCCGCCAAATCCGGCGATCAGCGCCAGCACCACGACCACCACGCCAACGCCGATATTGACGAGGCGCTTGTCGCCGACCAGCGCATAGGTCCAGTCGCCGAACAGAAAGACCACGCCGTACAGACCCCAGAACAGACCGGTTGTCAGCCTGCGCGGATTAGCCTTATCGCGCCATGACATCACCGCCACCACCAGCAGAACGACGCCCGCCAGCCAGTACAGCCAGGTTTGCTGAAAATTCATGCGGCACCGCCTTTCGCCTGTCCGGCGTTAACCTTGTCCAGCTCGCGCTGGAGATGACGGTCGAGGCGCCACAGGCGGGCAGAGTGGATCAGGAAGGCGCATACCGCCGTTGGGATCCCCCACAGGGCAATATGCAGCGGCTCAGTCTGAATGCCCCCCGACTCCAGCATAAAGTTATGCATAAAGATAATCGCCCCGAAGGCAACGAAAATATCTTCGCCGAAGAACAGGCCCACGTTGTCGGTGGCCGCCGACATCGCGCGCAGGCGATAGCGGACATTTCCCGGCAAGGCGCCAAAGTTTTTTTCCGCCGCCCCTTCCGCCATCGGCGCCAGAAGCGGGCGCACCATCTGCGGATGACCGCCCAGGCTGGTAAGGCCCATCGCCGCGGTCACTTCACGCACGAAAAGATAGACGATTAGCAGACGACCAGCGGTGGCGCTGCGGATTTTCGCGATCCACGTCTGCGCGCGCTCTTTCAGACCGTGCCGCTCCAGCAGGCCAATCACCGCCAGCGGCAACAGAAGAATAAACGGCAGATTGCGGGTATTGAGAAATCCTTCACCCAGCTTCTCCAGAATGGTCGCGATCGGCATATGCGCCGTCAGACCCGTGATGATCCCGGAAACAATAACCACCAGCACCGGGTTAAAACGCAGAACAAATCCGACCACGATCGCGGCAATGCCGATCAGCGGCCAGAGAGATAATGACTCTCCCATAATTACATCCTGTATGTTGTTGTGAAGTGTTGTTTGTTGTTAATTTATTGATTAATAATATTATTTTTATTCTTCTGCTTCCGCACTCACCTGAATGTTACGTCCGGCGAACGCCGCGCGCAGGCGACGCGCAAAATCCAGCGCATGCTCGCCGTCGCCGTGCAGACAAACGGTTTCCGCCACCACGTGCGCCCATTCGCCGGTGATGCTGCGTACCCGGCTGTGCTGCACCATTTCCAGCGTTTGCGCCAGCGACTGCTCTTCACTCTCGATCAATGCCCCAGGCTGGGTGCGCGGCACCAGGCTACCGTCCGCCAGATAGCCGCGGTCGGCGAAGACCTCCTGGCGGGTGGTCAGCTGATAACGCTGCCCGGCGCGAATCAGCTCGCTGCCCGCCAGGCCCACCAGCACCAGACCGGCGTCAACGTCATATACCGCTTTGGCGATAGCGTCAGCAAGCTGCGGATCTTTTGCCGCCTGGTTATAGAGCATGCCGTGCGGTTTGACGTGCTGTAGTTCGCCGCCCTGCGCGCGCACCAGCGCCGCCAGCGCGCCCACCTGATACAGCGTTTGCGCATAAACCGTCTCCGGCGGCAGCTGCATCGCCGTGCGGCCAAAATTTTCCCGGTCGGGGAAGCTGGGGTGCGCGCCCACCGCGACGCCATATTTCAGCGCTTCGCGCACGCACTGCAGCATCATCACCGCATCGCCCGCATGGAAACCGCAGGCGATATTGGCGGAAGAGACCAGCTGCAGTAGCGCGCTATCGTTGGCGCAGCCTTCGCCAAGGTCGGCGTTTAAATCAATCTTCATCGTTCAGTCTCCATGCCAGTTGTTCAAAATAACGTTGCCGGTCGGCGCGCGCCTTCAGCGCCTCCTCCAGAGAGCAGGGAACAAAGTGGATCGGCTGCCCCAGCGGGATTTGCGCCAGCTGATACATATCGGCCTCGATAATCGTCGCGATGCGCGGGTAACCGCCGGTGGTCTGGGCATCGTTCATCAGTACGATAGGTTGACCGTTATGCGGAACCTGCACCACGCCAGGCAGCAGACCGTGCGAAAGCATCTCGCGATCGGTCGTCCGCTTCAGCGGTTGCCCCTGCAGACGATAGCCCATGCGGTTGCTCTGCGGGCTAAGCTGCCACGGCGAACGCCAGAAAGTGTCCTGCGACACGCTGTCAAACTCCTGATACTCGGGGCCGGGCAGCGCGCGGATGCGGTTGCCGATGGGCAGTTGCTTCACCCCGCGCGGCCCGCGGAACTGCTTATCCGATTTCCCCAGCTTCAGTCGGTCTCCATCCTGCAAACGTCGACCTTCCAGACCGCCAATACCCACTTTCAGATCGGTACTGCGCGAGCCCAGCACCTTCGGCACCGCGATGCCGCCCGCCACTGCCAGATAGCTGCGCACGCCGTGCTGTGGATTCTTGAGCACCAGACGCTGCCCGGCCTTGACCGCCGTCCGCCAGCCCACCCACACCGGCTCGCCGTCAAGCTTCGCCTCGCAGGCGGCGCCGGTGAGCGCGAACCAGCCGCTGCGTTCAAATTGAATATCCACCTGGCCCAGCGTGATCTCCAGCGCCGCGGCATTGGCCCCGTTGCCCACCAGCAGATTCGCGGTAACCAGCGCCGGTTTATCCATCGCACCGCAGCGGCTGATGCCCAGCTGACGCAGACCTTCACGCCCGCCGTCCTGCACCGAGGTATACATCCCGGCACGGATGATTTTTAACATACGCCCTCCTTTTGCGGGACGAAACGCACTCTGTCGCCGGAGCGCAGCAGCACCGGCTCCTTGCGCTTCGGATCAAATAGCGCCAGCGGCGTTCGGCCCAGCAGCTGCCAACCTCCCGGCGTCGCCAGCGGATAAATCCCGGTCTGCGCTCCGCCGATCCCTACCGAACCCGCCGGCACCAGCAGGCGCGGTTCCGCCCGCCGCGGCATCGCCAGGCGCTCCGGCAGGCCGCCGAAGTAGGGGAACCCCGGCTGGAAGCCGAGGAACCACACCACGTACTCCACCGATGAATGCAGCTCCACCACCTGCTTTTCGCTCAGTCCGCTGTGGCGAGCCACTTCCCCCAAATCCGGACCGCCTTCGCCGCCGTAAACGACCGGCACCAGAATCTCCCGCGATTCCGGTTCGAGCGTATCGCACTCCTCCCACCAGATTTGCAGGCGCTCGATCGCGTCCCACGCCGTCTGCTGGGGATTTCGCAGTATCACGGTAATGTTGTTCATACCCGGAACGGCTTCCACCACCTCGGTATGACCAACCAGCCGTTGGGCTAATCGCCAGATCCGCTTCTGACTCTCCAGCGTCACCGGAGGTTCAAGCTCCAGTACGACTGCCGTTTCACCTAATAAATAACAACGCGCTCGCTGCACTTTTACCTCCGTTCATCAGGCCGGGTTCGGGATATCAATAAAGGTGACATCCAGCTCGGTATTTTCCGTCAGCCATTCGCTTAGCGCGCGAATTCCGCCACGCTCGGTGGCATGATGTCCGGCGGCGTAAAAATGCAGCCCCTGCTCGCGCGCCGAATGGATGGTTTGCTCTGAAACTTCGCCGGTAATAAATGCATCAACGCCAAAGCGGGCTGCGCTGTCGATAAAGCTCTGGCCGCCGCCGGTACACCAAGCCACGCGGGCCACTTTGTCCGGCCCGGTGTCGCCGCACCACAGCGGTTTGCGCCCCAGCCGCGCTTCAATCCACGACGCCAGCTCCAGGCCCGAGACCGCCATCGACAGTTCGCCCCACGGCACCAGCGGTTCAATTTCGCCCATCACGTTAATGCCGAGCAGCGACGCCAGCTGGGCGTTATTGCCCAGCTCCGGATGGGCATCAAGCGGCAGATGCCAGCCGTAAAGGTTGATGTCGTTAGCCAGCAGCGTTTTGAGGCGGTTACGCTTCATGCCGCGAATAATCGGCGACTCGCCTTTCCAGAAGTAGCCGTGGTGGACGATGACCGCATCCGCCTCAAGACGGACGGCCTCATCAAGCAGCGCCTGGCTGGCGGTTACGCCGGTGACGATTTTCCGAACCGTCTCGCGACCTTCCACCTGGAGCCCATTGGGTGCGTAATCACTGATGGCCGCGCTATTGAGTTTTTCATTAATCAGTTGTTCCAGTTCACTATTTTTCATTGCCGTTCCACCAGGTGATCGTTTTATGCAGAGGAATAACATAACGGTATCCGCCCAATCCGTCGATAGTCCTGCCGCGTCGCCGTCAATTTTGCCCATTCACAAAATCCCGCAATTTGTCTACTCATTCCCTCGCGCATTAGTGTATATTTATGCACTATTACAGCATATTAAATAACCAGAAAGCCTATAAGGCCATGAATATCACTAGCGAGTGGCTATTCATGCAGAAAGATCGACTTTCATTTTTATGGCAGGACAAAGCGTTTCATGAACACACAATCTTCACAGCCGCGGGCGATTTATTACGTCGTCGCGCTGCAAATCTGGGAATACTTCAGTTTTTACGGCATGCGCGCGCTGCTCATTCTTTATCTCACCAATCAGCTCAAGTATGACGATAATCATGCCTATGCGCTGTTCAGCGCCTACTGTTCTTTAGTCTACGTCACGCCGATTCTCGGCGGCTTCCTGGCCGATAAGCTGCTGGGCAACCGTATGGCGGTGATGCTCGGCGCGCTGCTGATGGCCATCGGCCATCTGGTGCTCGGCGCCAGCGAAATCGCCCCCACCTTTCTCTATCTGTCGCTGGCGATTATTGTCTGCGGCTACGGGCTGTTTAAATCCAACGTCAGCTGTCTGCTCGGTGAACTGTATGAACCCACAGACCCGCGTCGCGATGGCGGTTTTTCGCTGATGTACGCGGCGGGCAACGTCGGATCTATCGTCGCGCCAATCGCCTGCGGCTACGTACAGCAAGAGTACAGCTGGGCGATGGGCTTCGCGCTGGCGGCCGTTGGCATGATTGCCGGGCTGGTGATTTTCCTCAGCGGCAATCACCATTTCCGCCACACCCGGGGCGTGAATCGCGAAGCGCTGCGGGCGCGGAGTTTTGTCTTACCGAACTGGGGCTGGCTGCTGGTTCTGCTGATCGCCGCGCCGCTGCTGATCACCGTGCTGTTCTGGCAGGAGTGGTCGGTGTACGCGCTGATTGTCGCGACGGTGATTGGTCTGGCGGTACTGGCGCGGATCTACCTGCGGGCAGAGACCGCCAGGCAGCGTAAAGAGCTGCGCCTGATTATGGTGCTCACCTGCTTCAGCCTGCTGTTCTGGGCCTTTGCGCAGCAGGGCGGCAGCTCCATCAGCCTGTACATCGACCGTTTTGTTAACCGTCATTTTATGGGCTATGAGATTCCGACCGCGATGTTCCAGTCGGTCAATGCCTTTGCGGTGATGCTCTGCGGGGTGGTTCTGGCGTGGCTGGTGAAAGAAAACATCAACGGCAACCGTACCGTGCGCATCTGGGGTAAGTTCGCGCTGGGCCTTGGCCTGATGAGCGCCGGGTTCTGCATCCTGACCCTTAGCGCACGTTGGTCAGCCGCCTATGGGCACTCCTCAATGCCGCTGATGGTGCTGGGCCTGGCGGTGATGGGGTTTGCCGAACTGTTTATCGACCCGGTGGCGATGTCGCAGATTACCCGTATCGAGATCCCCGGCGTGACCGGCGTGCTGACCGGCATATATATGCTGCTCTCCGGCGCTATCGCCAACTATCTGGCTGGGGTTATTGCCGATCAAACCTCGCAGGGATCGTTCGACGCCGCCGGAGCCATCAACTATTCAATTAATGCCTACATTGAGGTGTTCAGCCAGATAACCTGGGGCTCGCTGGCCTGCGTCGGCCTGGTGCTGGCTATCTGGCTGTATCACTCCGTTAAGATCAGGGCTCGCCGCCTGGCGATGGAGTCTTAACTTCTCTGGCGGCTTCCCAGGCCGCCAGCGTCTCCAGCCGCGCCTGTTTGTGATCGACAATCGGGCGCGGATAATCCAGCGTTACGCCCTGTTTCTCCGCCCACAGCCACGGTTGATGCAGCGCTTTCTCAGGCACCCCGGCCAGCTCCGGTAGCCATTGACGAATAAACTGCCCCGCTTTGTCGAAGCGCTCTCCCTGGGTCGTAGGGTTAAAAATACGAAAATAGGGCGCGGCATCGGTGCCGGTCGAAGCCGCCCACTGCCAGCCGCCGTTATTCGCCGCCAAATCGCCATCTATAAGCTGTTCGATAAAATAGCGCTCCCCCAGCCGCCAGTCGATGCGCAGATCTTTCGCCAGAAAACTGGCGACAATCATCCGCAGGCGGTTATGCATCCAGCCGGTCGCATTAAGCTGACGCATCGCGGCGTCGACAATCGGGAAGCCGGTTTGCCCACGCTGCCAGGCCTGAAGCGCGGTTTTATCGTCCAGCCAGGCAACCTTATCGGTCCAGCCAATAAAAGGCCGACCTTTACACAAGTCCGGGTAGTAAACCATCAGGTGGCGATAAAACTCGCGCCAGATAAGCTCGTTGAGCCATACCGCTCCGGCTTCGCCATCCAGCGCCCGCGGCAGCTCCACCAGTAAGCGGTGCAGACACTGGCGCGGCGAGAGCGCGCCCACCGCCAGGCACGGCGACAGCCGGCTGGTCCCTTCGATGGCCGGAAAATCGCGCTGCTGTTCATATTCGGCGGCCTTTTGCTGGCAGAAGCCGCGAAGCCGGGCGATAGCGCTTTTTTCATCCGCGGCGAACAGTTCGCTATCAAATGACGTCTGTGGAAAATCTATTTTTACTGCAGACGAGGCTGTGATGGGCCCACCCGCACGGACTTTCGGCGCGGCGACGCACTCCGGCAGCGCCTCCTGTAAACGCCGAATAAAAGCATTTTTAAACGGCGTAAATACCTTATACATTTCGCGGCTGCCGGTCAGCACGCTGCCGGGCGGCAGCAGCACGCTGTCATCAAACCCCTGACAGGTCACCTCTGCTAAGGTTCTCTCCACCGCCGCATCGCGCTGGCGCTCATTGATTTCATACTGGTAGTTGTAAAACAGATGCGTCACCTGCTGCTGCCGGCAAATGCTGACGAGTAGCTCTACGCTGGCGGTGAAATCTTCAGCATGTTCAATCTGCAGCGGGATCCCCTTTTCGGCCAGCGCCGCTTGCAGGCTGTGCAGATGGCTGACCATAAACGCCGCCTGGCGCGGCGCCATACCGTGCTGACGCCATTGCCCTGGCGTGGCGATGAATAATCCCAGCACCCTGGCATGCGGATCGCGGCAGGCGGCGGCGAGCGCCAGGTTATCGTGGATGCGCAAATCCGCGCGAAACCAGACCAGATGGGTGGCCATAACATTCCTTTCATCATGAAAATTGATAAGTTCGACGTATATTTAATCCTCCCGCAGGTTAACCTTCGGGGAGTGAATAAGTGTAAGCCACTCATGGCAAAAAAAAACCGCCGGATAAACCGGCGGCATGATGATAAAGCAATCTGTTGGCACGCTGTGTCGCGAGTCTGGCGGAGGAGATAGGGTAAATAAACCGCAATCTCAATACATTAGCCTGTTTCCACGGCGCGCACGCGCTGAGCCATAAGCCGTTATTAATAAAAATCTGCGGAGGCTTTTTCGGCCTGCGCCATCCATACCGGCTGTTCGCTGGTCTTTGCCCACACGCGGTGCAGCCAGCTGTAAAAACGGGCGCGATCTTTCCAGAACAGCATCACCGGCAGCGCCAGTACGCCAGCCGCCACGGCGAAAGCGCGACGCGCAAAGATGATATGAGCAGGATAAGTTTTGTACAACGCCATAATTTCTCTCCCCTTTGTCAGGCCGGCAAGTAAAGCCGGTAAAGTTAATCTGTTTCTCTGCTTAAAATAGTACCGCTTTGGCTGTAATTTTACTACTCATCCGACCACTAAAAAACGCCTATTCAGGATTTATTTACATTCATCCGGTAATTAAGTTACATAAAGGTTAAATTAATACTAATCATTAGTTAAATTGTGGTTTTGGCCATTTTTATATTTTTTTTACACCCCCGTGGCTGATTTTTGCGAAATCTTTGCGCCCGACTTCCTATTCTCCTCGTAAATCAAAAAAGACATCCGGAGGTGGATTGTGACTACAGGCGTAATCGCTGGCGTAGCGCTGGTGTTCCTGTTGCTGGTTTATCTGGTTTATGCCCTGATACATGCGGAGGCATTCTGATGGCCGCTCAAGGTTTTTTACTCATCGCGACTTTTATTCTGCTGCTAATGATCCTCGCTCGTCCGCTGGGTACGGCGCTGGCGACGATGATCAATGATATGCCGCTACCGGGTCTGGCCCGGATTGAACGCGGTTTATGGCAGGCAGCGGGGATTCGTTCGCAGGAGATGAACTGGCTCCAGTATTTAGTGGCGATTCTGCTGTTTAACGCGCTGGGTCTGGCGGCGCTGTTCGCTCTGCTGATGTTTCAGGGCTCTCTGCCGCTCAACCCGCAGCATCTGCCCGGTCTGTCATGGGATCTGGCGCTGAATACGGCGGTGAGCTTTGTCAGTAACACCAACTGGCAGGCCTATGCCGGTGAAGCCACCATGAGTAGCCTTAGCCAGATGGCCGGGCTGGCGGTGCAAAACTTCCTCTCCGCCGCTACCGGCATCGCGGTGATCTTTGCCCTCACCCGCGCATACGCCCGGCAGAAAGTCACCGCTCTGGGCAACGCCTGGGTCGATCTGACCCGCATTACTCTCTGGGTGCTGCTGCCGATTTCGCTGCTGATTGCGCTGTTCTTTATCCAGCAGGGCGTGCCGCAAAGTTTATCGCCGAATCAGGAATTTACCTCGCTTGAAGGGGTACGCCAGATGCTGCCGTTGGGGCCGGTGGCTTCGCAGGAAGCGATAAAAATGCTGGGTACCAACGGCGGCGGCTTCTTTAACGCCAACTCGGCGCATCCCTTTGAAAACCCCACCGCGCTGACCAACCTGGTGCAGATGCTGGCGATCTTTCTCATTCCGGCGGCGCTGTGCTTCGCTTTCGGTGAGGCGGTGGGCGATCGCCGTCAGGGTCGGGCGATTCTGTGGGCGATGACGCTCATCTTCATCGTCTGCGTAGCGGTAGTGATGTGGGCAGAAACCCGCGGCAACCTTCACTTGCTGAGCCTTGGCGCCGACAGCAGTAGCAACATGGAAGGCAAAGAGAGCCGGTTCGGTATTCTCGCCAGCAGCCTGTTTGCCGTGGTCACCACCGCCGCGTCCTGCGGGGCAGTCAACGCCATGCACGACTCCTTTACCGCGCTGGGCGGGATGGTCCCTATGTGGCTGATGCAGATAGGCGAAGTGGTCTTCGGCGGCGTCGGCTCGGGTCTGTACGGCATGCTGCTGTTCGTGATGCTGGCCGTGTTTATCGCCGGGCTGATGATTGGCCGCACCCCGGAATACCTCGGGAAAAAAATCGACGTCCGCGAAATGAAAATGATCGCGCTGGCGATCCTCGTTACCCCGACGCTGGTGCTCCTCGGCACGGCGCTGGCGATGCTGACCGAGGCCGGTCGCGCGGGCATGTTTAACCCCGGGCCGCATGGCTTCAGCGAAGTACTGTATGCCGTCACCTCAGCGGCGAACAACAACGGCAGCGCCTTTGGCGGCCTCAGCGCGGCAACACCGTTCTGGAACCTGCTGCTGGCATTCTGCATGCTGGTCGGCCGCTTCGCGGTGATTATCCCGGTGATGGCGATTGCCGGTTCGCTGGTGACGAAGAAGATTCAACCCGCCGGCAGCGGCACGCTCGCCACCCATGACGCACTGTTTATCGGCCTGCTGATCGGCACCGTGCTGTTGGTCGGCGCCCTGACCTTTATTCCCGCGCTGGCGCTCGGCCCGCTGGCAGAACACTTTTCCTTACTTTAAGCGATTGCGGAGCAACCTGTTATGAGTCGCAAATCATTAGCCCTGCTGGAGCCGACGCTGGTGCGTCAGGCCCTGCTGGACGCCGTGAAAAAACTGAGCCCTGCCGTACAGTGGCGTAACCCGGTGATGTTTATCGTCTGGATCGGCAGCCTGCTCACCACCCTGCTGGCCATTGCCATGGCGAGCGGGCAAATCGTCGGCAGCGCCGGATTTACCGCCGCCATTAGTCTCTGGCTGTGGTTCACCGTCCTGTTCGCCAACTTTGCCGAAGCGATGGCGGAAGGCCGCAGTAAAGCGCAGGCCAACAGCCTCAAAGGTGTCAAAAAGACCGCCTTTGCCCGTAAGCTGCGCGCGCCGCAGCACGATGCGCAAATTGACCACGTCCCCGCCGAAGAGCTGCGTAAAGGTGACGTGGTGCTGGTGGAAGCGGGAGATATTATCCCCTGCGATGGCGAAGTTATCGAAGGCGGCGCATCGGTAGATGAGAGCGCCATTACCGGTGAGTCCGCGCCGGTTATCCGCGAATCCGGCGGCGACTTCGCCTCGGTGACCGGCGGGACGCGTATTCTCTCCGACTGGCTGGTGATCCGCTGTAGCGTCAACCCGGGCGAAACCTTCCTTGACCGGATGATCGCCATGGTTGAAGGTGCTCAGCGCCGCAAGACGCCGAACGAAATTGCGCTAACCATCCTGCTTATTGCCCTGACGCTGGTATTCCTGCTGGCCACCGCCACTATCTGGCCCTTCTCCGCCTGGAGCGGTAATGCGGTCAGCGTAACGGTACTGGTGGCGCTGCTGGTATGCCTGATCCCCACCACTATTGGGGGCCTGCTGTCGGCCATCGGCGTTGCCGGGATGAGCCGCATGCTCGGCGCGAACGTCATCGCCACCAGCGGCCGCGCGGTTGAGGCGGCGGGCGATGTCGATGTCCTGCTGCTGGATAAAACCGGCACCATTACCCTCGGCAACCGCCAGGCTTCGGCATTCCTGCCTGCGCAGGGCGTGGAAGAAAAAACCCTTGCCGATGCCGCCCAGCTGTCGTCGCTGGCCGATGAAACGCCGGAAGGCCGCAGCATCGTCGTCCTGGCCAAACAGCGCTTTAACCTGCGCGAGCGCGATCTCCAGTCGCTGCATGCCACCTTTGTGCCGTTTACCGCCCAGACCCGGATGAGCGGCATCAACATCGACCAGCGGATGATCCGCAAAGGTTCCGTAGATGCCATCCGCCGCCACGTTGAGGCCAACGGCGGCCACTTTCCGGCCGATGTCGATAAGCAGGTTGAAGAAGTGGCGCGTCTTGGCGCGACGCCGCTGGTGGTCGCCGAAGGCGAGCGGGTGCTGGGGATTATCTCGCTGAAAGATATCGTTAAAGGCGGCATCAAAGAGCGTTTTGCCCAACTGCGTAAAATGGGGATTAAAACGGTGATGATCACCGGCGATAACCGACTGACCGCCGCCGCTATCGCCGCGGAAGCCGGAGTGGACGACTTTCTCGCCGAAGCGACGCCGGAGGCCAAGCTGGCGTTGATCCGCCAGTATCAAGCGGAAGGTCGGCTGGTGGCGATGACCGGCGACGGTACCAACGACGCCCCGGCGCTGGCGCAGGCCGACGTGGCGGTCGCGATGAACTCCGGTACCCAGGCGGCGAAAGAGGCGGGCAATATGGTGGATCTCGACTCTAACCCCACCAAACTGATCGAGGTCGTACATATCGGTAAACAGATGCTGATGACCCGCGGATCCCTGACCACCTTCAGTATCGCCAACGACGTGGCGAAGTACTTTGCCATCATTCCGGCCGCCTTTGCCGCCGTCTATCCGCCGCTGGCGATGCTCAACGTGATGCATCTGCACTCGCCCTCTTCGGCGATCCTGAGCGCGGTGATTTTTAATGCGCTGATTATCATCTTCCTGATCCCGCTGGCGCTGAAGGGCGTGAGCTATAAGCCGCTGACGGCCTCGGCGATGCTGCGCCGCAACCTGTGGGTCTACGGCCTGGGCGGACTGCTGGTGCCCTTTATCGGTATCAAAGCGATCGACCTGTTATTGACCCTGACCGGGCTGCTGTGAGGAAAAAACCATGTCATTCATTCGTCCTGCCCTTGTACTGTTTATTCTGTTAACGCTGCTCACCGGCGGCGTCTACCCGCTGTTGACCACCGCGCTGGGACAGTGGTGGTTCCCGCAGCAGGCCAACGGCTCGCTGGTGCGGATTGACGGCGAAGTGCGCGGTTCCCGTCTCATCGGGCAGAACTTTACGGCGCCGGGCTATTTCCAGGGCCGCCCTTCCGCTACGGCGGAGATGCCGGATAACCCGCTGGCCTCCGGCGGCAGCAACCTCGCCGCCAGCAATCCGGCGCTGGACAACGCCATCAGCGAACGGGTGCAGGCCCTGCGCGCCGCCAATCCGGACGCCAGCGCCACGGTTCCGGTGGAGCTGGTCACCGCCTCGGCTAGCGGGCTGGATTACAGCCTGACGCCTGCCGCCGCCCTGTGGCAGGCGCCGCGCGTCGCCAAAGCGCGACAGCTCAGCGTGGAGCAGGTCACGCAACTGGTGAACGAGGCAACGCAAAAACCGTTGCTCAGTTTTCTCGGCCAACCTGTGGTAAATATACTGCAGCTGAATATGTCGCTGGATGCCCTGAAGGATAAGTAAGATGAGTGATGAGCCGCTGCGTCCGGACCCTGATCGCCTGCTGCAACACGCCGCCGCCCCGCATCGCGGTAAGCTAAAGATATTTTTCGGCGCCTGCGCTGGGGTCGGTAAAACCTGGGCGATGCTGGCGGAAGCGCAGCGGCTGCGCGCCCAGGGGCTGGATATCCTGATTGGCGTGGCGGAAACCCACGGGCGTAAAGAGACGGCGGCGATGCTTGAGGGGCTGAGTACCCTGCCCCAGCGCCGCCTTTCCCACCGCGGGCGCTACGTGAAGGAGTTTGACCTTGACGGCGCCCTGGCCCGCCGCCCGGCGCTGATCCTGGTCGATGAGCTGGCGCACAGCAACGCGCCCGGATCGCGTCATCCTAAACGCTGGCAGGACGTCGAAGAGCTGCTGGAAGCCGGCATCGACGTGTTTACCACCGTTAACGTTCAGCACCTCGAGAGCCTGAACGATGTCGTCAGCGGCATCACCGGCGTGCAGGTTCGCGAAACCGTCCCCGATCCGTTTTTCGACGCCGCCGACGATGTGGTGCTGGTTGACCTGCCTCCGGACGATCTGCGTCAGCGGCTCAATGAAGGTAAAGTCTATATCGGCGGTCAGGCTGAGCGGGCCATTGAAAACTTCTTTCGCAAGGGCAATCTCATCGCCCTGCGCGAGCTGGCGCTACGCCGTACTGCCGATCGAGTCGATGAGCAGATGCGCGCCTGGCGCGATCGCCAGGGCCAGGAAAAAGTCTGGCACACCCGCGACGCCATTTTGCTCTGCATCGGCCATAACACCGGCAGCGAAAAGCTGGTGCGCGCCGCCGCCCGGCTGGCCGCCAGATTGGGCAGCGTCTGGCATGCGGTGTATGTTGAAACCCCGTCGCTGCACCGCCTGTCGGAGGCGAAGCGGCGGGCGATTCTCGCCGCGCTCAGGCTGGCGCAGGAGCTGGGAGCGGAAACCGCCACCCTCTCCGATCCCTCCGAAGAGAAGGCCGTTCTGCACTACGCCCGCGAACATAATCTCGGCAAGATAGTGATTGGCCGCCAGCAGAAAAGGCGCTGGTGGGATCGCGGCGGCTTCGCCGATCGGCTGGCCCGTCACGCCCCGGATCTCGATCTGGTGGTGATCGCGCTGGATGAAAAAGCCGCCTCCCTGCCGGCTCGCGCCAGCGATAGCCGGACGGCGATGGATAAATGGCGTCTACAGCTCCAGGGCTGCGTCGTCGCCATCGCGCTGTGCGCGGTGATTACCGTTGTCGCCATGCAGTGGCTGATGGCCTTTGAGGCCGCCAACCTGGTGATGCTGTATCTGCTTGGCGTGGTGATTATCGCTCTCGTGTATGGCCGTTGGCCGTCGGTACTGGCGACGGTGATTAACGTGGTCAGCTTCGATCTGTTTTTCGTTGCGCCGCGCGGTACGCTGGCGGTTTCAGATGTACAGTATTTACTCACCTTTGGCGTGATGCTGACCGTCGGGCTGCTTATCGGCAACCTCACCGCCGGCGTTCGCTACCAGGCGCGGGTGGCGCGCTATCGCGAGCGGCGCACCCGGCATCTGTACGAAATGTCCAAAGCGCTGGCGGTGGGCCGCAGCCGTGAAGATATCGCCGCCACCAGCGAACGGTTTATCGCCTCGACGTTTCAGGCGCGCAGTCAGCTACTGCTGCCCGATGAGATGAACCGGCTCTCTCCATTGACTCAACCCACCGCGGCCATCACCTGGGACGACGCGATCGCCCGCTGGAGCTTCGATAAGGGGCTGCCCGCCGGGGCGGGTACCGATACGTTACCCGGCGTCCCCTACCAAATCCTGCCGCTGAAAAGCGCCGCCCGTACCTGGGGGCTGGTGGTGGTGGAGCCGGCTAACCTGCGCCAGCTGATGATCCCCGAACAACAGCGCCTGCTGGAAACCTTTACCCTGCTGGTCGCCAGCGCGCTGGAGAGACTGACGCTCACCGCCAGCGAAGAGCAGGCGCGGCTGAACAGCGAGCGGGAAAGCCTGCGCAACTCGCTGCTGGCGGCGCTGTCCCATGATTTACGCACCCCGCTGACGGTGCTGTTCGGCCAGGCGGAAATCCTGACCCTCGATCTTGCCAGCGAAGGGTCGAAGCACGCGCCGCAGGCCAATGAGATACGCCAGCACGTACTGAACACCACCCGGTTGGTGAATAATCTGCTGGATATGGCGCGGATCCAGTCCGGCGGATTTAATTTGCATAAAGAGTGGTTAACCCTCGAAGAGGTGGTCGGCAGCGCGCTGCGCATGCTGGAACCGGGGCTCGGTGGGCGGCATATTCAGCTCGATCTGCCGGACCCGCTGCTGCTGGTACACGTCGATGGCCCGCTATTTGAACGGGTGCTGATTAATCTGCTGGAAAACGCGGTGAAGTACACCGGGCCGCAGGCGCAAATCGGCATCGCGGCGCATGTCGACCCGCACCATTTATTGCTTGAGGTGTGGGATAACGGGCCGGGTATTCCTCCAGGGCAGGAACAGGCTATCTTTGATAAATTCGCCCGCGGCAATAAAGAGTCGGCGATCCCCGGCGTAGGCCTGGGACTGGCGATTTGTCAGGCCATCGTTGAAGTGCACGGCGGAACGATTAGCGCCGAGACGCGCCCGCAAGGCGGCGCCTGTTTCCGTGTTACACTGCCGCGAGAAGCGCCCCCTGAACTGGAAGAGTTAGCCGAGGAAATGTGATTAACGTTCTGATTATCGAAGACGAAAACGCTATCCGCCGCTTTCTGCGCACCGCGCTGGAAGCCGACGGCATGCGCGTATTTGAAGCAGAGACGCTGCAGCGCGGGCTGATCGAAGCCGCGACCCGCAAGCCGGATTTAGCTATTCTCGATCTGGGTCTGCCCGATGGCGACGGCAACGCGTTTATTCGCGAGGTTCGCCAGTGGAGCCAGATGCCGATTATCGTGCTGTCGGCGCGCACCGAGGAGCAGGACAAAATCGCCGCCCTTGACGCAGGAGCCGATGACTATCTCAGTAAACCCTTTGGCATTGGCGAGCTGCAGGCGCGACTGAGGGTGGCGATGCGTCGCCATGCCGGCGCCCAGGCCGACGAGCCGCGGGTGCGTTTTGCCGATATTGACGTTGATATCCCCGCCCGCCGCATCGTGCGCGGCGATGAAGAGATCCACCTGACGCCGATTGAGTTTCGCCTGCTGGTGGTCCTGCTCAACAACCCTGGCAAAGTGCTGACCCAGCGACAGCTGCTCAACCAGGTCTGGGGGCCAAATGCGGTGGAGCACAGCCACTACCTGCGGATTTATATGGGGCACCTGCGGCAAAAGCTGGAGGCCGACCCGGCCCGTCCGCAGCACTTGCTGACCGAAACGGGGATCGGCTATCGGTTTATGCCCTAGCCGTTGTCCCCGGCTCGCGCTTCGCTTAGCCGGGCTACAGTTCCTGCGCTGTTTCATCGCGGTGGCGCTGCGCTGACCGGGCTACGGGTTCACCGTCGACTGCGGACCGGTAGCCCGGATAAGGCGTTTACGCCGCCATCCGGGGAATGCAGACAATTACTGCCCGTAGTAGGCCCCCGCGCCGTGTTTACGCAAATAGTGTTTATCCAGCAGGGTCGCAGAGACCGGCTGTTCGTCAGCGCTTAACTGGCGGGTCCACATATTCATATAGGCAATCTCTTCCAGCACCACGGCATTATGCACCGCGTTCGCCGGATCTTTTCCCCATGCAAATGGGCCGTGGCCGTGAACCAGCGCGGCGGGCACGCTGAGTGGATCGGTATGCTGCGCGCCCAGCGTTTCGATAATCACGTGACCGGTATTGGTTTCATAATCACTGCGGATTTCATCATCGCTAAGGGGACGGGTACACGGGATCGGCCCATAAAAATAGTCGGCATGGGTGGTGCCCATCGCCAGCAGCGACCTCCCCGACTGCGCCCAAATCGTCGCATGGCGCGAATGGGTATGCACAATTCCGCCCACGCCGCTGAATGCCTTATACAGCTCGAGATGGGTCGGCGTATCCGACGAGGGCTTATAGCGTCCCTCCACCACGCTGCCGGTCGCCAGCTCCACCACCACCATATCGTCAGCGGTCATCACGGCGTATTCCACGCCGGAGGGTTTGATCACCACCAGCCCGGCGTCGCGATCGATGCCGCTGACGTTGCCCCAGGTAAAGGTCACGAGATTAAATTTCGGCAGCGCCAGATTGGCATCAAGAACCGCCTGCTTGAGGTTATCCAACATACTTCACTCCTGAATTCACAATGCCTTCATAGTGCGGTGGACGAAATGTCTGCTGGTATTTATCCGTTAGCCACGCTTTAGCGTCGGCGATTCTCTCGCTATCCAGCCCGTCGTTTTTGGCCCACATCTCAATCAGCCAGGCGCCGCGATAGTTCAGCGCCGAGAGCGTACGAAATATCTCCGTGAAATCGACGCAGCCGGTACCGAATGGCACATCGCGAAACTGCCCCAGCGAAGCGTGGGACACCGGCTGCGTATCCTTCAAATGAATGGCGGTGATTTTATGAATTCCCTTACTCAACTCTTCGGGAACATCGTTTTGCCATGCGCTTAAGTTGCCGACGTCCGGATAGACGCAAAACCACGGACTACAGACCTTCCTTTCGAGATCCAGCCAGCGGGAGATATTGCTCATAAAGGCGGTATCCATAATCTCCATCGACAGCATCACCTGCGCTTTCGCCGCTTCGGCTACCGCCCAGTTGATGCCCTCAATAAAGTATTCCCGGGTCTGCGCCGAAGAGGATTCGTAATAGACGTCATAGCCTGCCAGCTGGATGTTGCGAATACCGACGTGGCTGGCAAAATCCAGCGCATCAAGCATCAGTTCCCGCGCCTTGAGCCGGGTCTCACGATTGACGCTACCAAAGGGATGGCTGCGGTGCGCGGAGAGGCACATGCTCGGCACATCGATACCGCTGTTAATTTTGTCGGCCACAAATGCCAGCCGCTGTCCACGGTTCCAGCGCAGCCTGGCCTGGCGTTCAGGACTCTCATCAACGGAGATTTCGATAAAATCAAACTCCAGGCCAGCCGCCATTTCGAAGCGTTTCGGCCAGTCCAGCGCAGCGGGAAGCGCTTTTTCGTAGATACCAAGTCTCGGTTTCATTGCGCCGCCCCCGTTGCCCTGGAGAGGCTTTGCGCGACCTCTACGTAACGGGCATAACCTTCGCGCAGCTGCTGATGCCGCTTGCCGTCCGGTTGATAACTGACCACCTCGGGCTGCGTGGCCGCTATCGCTTCGCTGAAGTTGGCGTAGGCTCCGCTGCCGGCGGCTGCGCACAGCGCGGCGGCTCGACATCCCGCCTGTTCGATGTCCACGACTTCCAGAGGAAGATTGGCCGCGTCGGCGTACATCTGGGTCCAGCCTCTCGACTGGCTCGGCCCGCCGGTAAAGCGAATTTTTTCAATACCCCGATTGAGTTCAATAATGCGGTCCTGATGTATCAGGTGAGAAAAAACGATCCCGCGGTAGATGGCCGCAATAATATCCTTTTTCGTATGATGTCCCGCCAGACCTACCAGCGCACCCGGCAGATCCATCGCCAGATTGGAACCGAACAGATAAGGTAAAAAAATCAGGTTGCTGTCGGTATCTTGCGCAATCCAGCTTTCGAAATGGTCGTAGCAGCGGTCATCGTCAGGGAAAAACTGTTTCACAAACCAGGAGAGATTGCTCGCCGAAGTGGGGCTGCCCTCATGAACAAAATATTTGCCCGGAATGCAGTATTTTCCCCAAATGTAGGGATAGTCGCTGGCAATAATGCTGTCCGTCACCGAGGTGGCGATGCTCCATGTACCGGCCACTGCGCTCAGGGTATCCGCCCGGTCAATGCCCGATGAGACGGCGGAGGCCACCACGTCGAAAAAGCCACCGAATACCGGCGTTCCCGGACATAATCCGCAGTCCAGCGAGGCCTGCAGGGTAATGTGGCCCACGCAGTCCGTCGAGTTGACCACCGGCGCGGTCTTATCCGCCACTTCCTCAATGCCGAACAGCGCCATCATGTCGCGGTCGTAGCGGGAGGAAAGCTGGTTATAAAAATTGCTGCCGGAAATATTGGTAATTTCCGCCGTCGCCTCGCCGGTCAGACGAAAGCGAATGTAGTCGTGCACCATTAAAACGGCGTCGATTCTGTCGTAGTTGGCGGGCTCATGTGCTTTTAACCACGCCAGCAGCGATACCGGGTGCCCGGTCCACAACTGCTGCAGCCCTTTGGGATAGGCCAGTTTATCGACCCCTTCGCGGTACCATTTTTTGACGAACGCCAGCGCCCGGGTATCGGATGAGATAATTCCGTTGCGCACCGGCTCGCCTTTTTTATCAATCGCGTACAGCCCTTTGCCGTGCGAGGAGAAGCCGATCCCGCCAATACTTAACGCTGGCACCTGGCTTTCAAACAGCGCTTTTTTTATTACGCTGCAAACGGTATCCCATAGCTCATGCATGTTCCGCTCGGTAAAACCCGGCTGTTCGGATAATACCTGAGCATATTGCGAAGCCACGTGGATCTCCTGCCCGCACTCAGTATATATCCCGGCTTTGGTGACCGTACCACCGATATCCACTCCGATAAAATTCATATCCCTTCGTCCCATAATTAATATAAGTTAACGTCTGGCTGAGCTAATAAAGGTGGCGCCCCAAATAATAAGCCCTTTCACCACGTACTGAACGTAAGGTGAGATCCCTAACAGGTTTAATCCATTATTCAGTACGCCGAGCATCATGGCGCCGATCAGCGTGCCAATAATCATTCCGCGCCCACCGGCAATCGATGCCCCGCCGAGCACCACGGCGGCAATAGCATCCAGTTCAAAACCGACGCCCGCATTAGGCTGACCGCTCATCACCCGTGAGGTAAAAATAAGACCGGCAAAACTGGCGGTAAAACCGCTGATCACATAAACCAGCAATTTATAATATTTAACCCGCAGTCCGCTCAGGCGCGCCGCTTCTTCATTGCCGCCAAGAGAATAAACATAGCGGCCAAACGGCATATGATTCAGCACGATATAAAAGATGAAATATAAAACCACCATCAGAATAATAGGTACCTGAATACCGAACAGATATTCACGGCCCCAAAAAGCGAATGAATCCGGTAAGCCGGAGATGGGATAGCCGCCGGTATAGATCAGTGCCAGCCCCTTCGCAATAATCATCGCGCCGAGGGTTACGATAATCGGCGGCATTTTGCCGTAGGCGGTTAAAAAGCCGTTCAGCGCGCCAAAGGCGACGCCGGAACCCAGGCCGATAAGAATGGCTAACCACGGATCTAAACCATAGTACTTCATTAATCCCGCCATCAGCGTACCGGCCAGGGCCATGACCGCGCCGACGGAGAGGTCGATCCCGCCGGTCAGGATGGCAAAGGTCATTCCGATGGCGATGATGGCATTGATCGAGACCTGACGGGCGACGGTAGATAAGTTATCAACCGTTAAGAAGTAGTCATTAAAAATGGCCATACAGGAAAACAGGAGTACCAGACCAACGAACGGCAGGAATGCAGGCATTTTTAATAAACTATGCAGCATCTTTTTATTTTTATCAGGAGACACGGCTGGCGCTAATGATACGTTTTCATTACTCATTTAATACTCCCTAAATAATATTACCGGCAGCATGCAGCATAATGACGGTGGAATTAATTTGGTCGTTCTCAAGCTCCGCAACGATATTACCGTCGCGAAAAACCATCACCCGGTCGCTGACGCCTATGACCTCTGGAAGCTCAGATGAAATCATAATTATCGCAATCCCCTGGGCGGTGAGGTCGCGCATAATCTGGTAGATTTCTGATTTTGCTCCGACATCAATACCGCGAGTCGGCTCGTCAAAAATAAGAATATTGACGTCATGATTTAACCAACGAGAAATAACGACTTTCTGCTGGTTACCGCCGCTCAATGTCCCCACCGCGGTCCCGGCATCTGGCGTTTTCACACCAACGTGGCTAATTAAACGCTCGGCGGTCAGGCGCTCTTCGTCATCGCGGATTAGCGAGAACTGGCAGGCGTGTTTGTTAAGCCAGATATTGTCTTTGACCGAAAAAGGCAGTACCAGTCCCTGCGTTTTGCGGCTTTCCGGCAACAGGCCGATACCCAGACGCAGAGCCCGATCGGTTGAATTTATCGCCACCTCTTTTCCGGCCAGACGGACGCGTTTTTTGTAGCATTTATCCGCGCCGGTCAGAGCCAGAATCGCTTCGGAACGCCCCGACCCCACCAGCCCGGCAAGGCCTAAAATCTCCCCTTTGCGCAACGTCAGCCGATTAACCTGACTACTTTCGGTCAGCTGAATTTCCGCCTCCAGCAGTATTTCATCATGCGCCAGCGTCCGCCGCTCGGGATAGATGTTCTCCACCTCACGGCCGACCATCATCTGGATCATCTCTGCGATATCGATATTGTCGACCTTTGCCGATCCGATATATTTGCCGTCGCGCAGAATACTCAGGCTGTCGCAGATTTCATATATCTCCTCCAGATGATGCGAGATAAAGAACATGCCGACGCCTTTGGCCTTTAAATCGCGCATCACGCGGAAAAGATGTTCCGCCTCGCCAGGAGTCAGGGTCGCGGTGGGTTCGTCCAGAATGAGAATTCGCGCATCCAGCGACAGCGCTTTGGCAATTTCCACGAATTGCTGCTCGGCGACGCTGAGATGGCAGATTTGCTCGTCGGGATCGAGCGTGACGCCAAGCTCTTTAAAAATGCGTAACGCCTCCCGACGCATCGCTTTACGATCTAACAGGCCAAAACGATTTACCTTTTCACGATTAAGGAAAATATTCTCATAAGCGTTCAGATAGGGAATAAGAGAAAACTCCTGAAAGATAATCCCTACGCCGCAGGCAATCGCATCGCGATAGTTATGAAAATGCTGCTGCTTACCGTCAATAAAAATATTACCGGCGTCAGGTTGATAGATCCCGCACAGGATTTTCATCAGCGTCGATTTACCCGCGCCGTTTTCACCTAATAAAGCGTGAACTTCTCCACAAGCAAGGGTGATATTAACATTATCCAGCGCCTTGACTCCGGGGAAGCTTTTACTGACGTTTTTGACTTCCAGTAGGCTGGGCATAAACATCGCTCCATAATGGCTCGATAAAATAGCGAGCCATACTTTAATAAGAATCCGGCACGGCTCACCTGAATAAGCGAGAGCCGCTGTGGCGTAATAACGCGATTACCAGTGGAAATCTTTGGCGTTGTTTTTATCGATAAGCTTTACATCAACAGGAATCTCTTTAGGAATATTCGCCCCCCAGTGTTTTGCCAGGGCAATACCTAAGCCAATACGCAGCTGATCGCGCGGGAACTGTGCTGCGGTAGCAATAAACGGCGTATTACCTTTGGCAATTTCAGCCACCGCTTCCGGAGATCCATCGACGCTGACCAGCTTGACATCACGTCCAGATGACTGAATAGCCGCCAGGGCACCGAGTGAGCCAACATCATTGACGCTGAAAATACCGTTGAGCGTCGGGTTGGATTGCAGCATATTTTCCGTCACGCTCATGGAGGTATCGCGCTCTTGTTTACCATTCAGTTTGGTAAGCACTTTAATATTGGGATGCTTTTTCATCGCATCTTCAAAGCCGCGCACGCGCTCCAGAATAGGCACCACCGGAATTCCGTCGAGAATCGCCACGTTGCCTTTATCTCCCAGCGCTTTGGCTAAATGCTCTCCGGCAATAAAGCCCGCATCATAGTTTTTTGAACCCACAAAAGAATCAATCGGACCGTTAGCCTGAGCATCTATCGCCACCACCACCACGCCGGCTTTTTTGGCGGCCAGGACGGCGGTTTCCGCGCCAACGCTATCTGCCGGGTTAATCAGTAAAATATCAATTTTCTTTTGCAGCATATCCTCAACATCGCTAATCTGCTTGGAGACATCATGCGCCGCATCCGCAGTATAGACGGTGGCGCTAATATCTTTTGCCGACTGTTCAAGTGACTCTTTCATGGTCACGAAATATTCGTTGTTTAATTCCTGGAAGGACATGCCGATAGTCAAAGGTTTAGCATTAATGCAGGCGACCATGCTCATAGCCAGAAGTCCTGAGAGTAATGCTTTGGTATTAAATTTAACAGGCATTCAATATCTCCTTATTGAGTTGTGCGCTGCGGAATATAAATTATTCAGCAGCGTTTTCATGGTACTAATGTTGCCTGATTTACTGAGCAATAAATTCACCACTGGTAATTAGCAGAGGCTACCGACATTTATCTCAGCAATCCCCATGATTGAAGAAATCCAGTATTGATTTAGCAGCCATTTATGAAAGTGCAGAACAATAAATATAAATGACGCGAGTGAATGATGATAAATTTATGGCTTGATAACGACCTTGATGGAATCCAGCGATTTGGCCATCTCAAAAGCGGCTTTCCACTCATCGATAGAATAGAAATGCGTTACCACGCCTTTGGCGGTCAAGAGGCCACGCTCAAAAAGATCGATAGCGATTTCATAGCTATAGGGGCCGAGATGCGCACCGCGAATATCGAGCTCTTTGCGGTCGCCGATGATCGACCAGTCGGCGGTGGTTTCTTTCCCAAACACGCTAAATTCAACGAAGCGCCCCAGCTTGCGTATCATCTCCAGCCCCTGAGTCACGCCAACAGGCGCGCCGGTCGCTTCGATATAAACGTCGCAGCCGTATCCGTCCGTCATGGATTTAACGATGGCGACGGCGTCCTCTTTCGCCGCGTTGATGACCACGTCGGCGCCAAACGCTTTAGCCAGCGCCAGGCGATCTTCCATGGTATCGATGACCACCAGTTTCTTCGGCGTCTTAAGATGAGCGACCTGCACCATGCACAGCCCCAGCGGCCCGGCGCCGGCGATAACGACCACATCATCCAGTTCGATATCCCCGCGGCGTACCGTATGGATTGCACAGGCCATAGGTTCGATCAGCGCCGCATCTTCTTCACTTAATGATTCAGGAATTTTATGAATAATCGCGCGTTCGGAGAAACGCATATATTCAGCCATACCGCCATCGGCGACATCTTTCTGGAAGCCGTAAATATCATGGGTTTCACACATCCAGTATTTTCCGGTTTTACAGAAACGGCACTCATGGCAGGGAACAATCTGTTCAGCGAGAATGCGATCGCCAATCTTTAATTTATATTTTTCAGCGGAACCCGGGCCTAATTCAGCAACCCGACCGTAAAACTCATGGCCGGGCACTACCGGCGTTTTTACCCACGGATTATCACCCCAGAACATCGGCGCACCGTCCTGGGCCTTGCAATCACCGGCGCATATTCCACAGCCGTCAACCTTAATGACCACTTCCTTTTCTTTGGCGATCGGGCGGCGAATTTTCTCAAAGCGATAATCCTGGGGACCGTGGCAGACAACCGCTTTCATATCTTCAGGTAATTGTTCCATCGTAAACCTCTTTTTCGGATAAATAATGAAGAGGGACAGTATTGCTAATGCAATACTCCTCCAACTGGTACAGAGCGATTAAATGATGATGCAATTAGATTATTATTCAGAGCCTTATTTGGTCTCTACAATATGTACCTGATGCTGGCGATAGATATCGCCGGGTAACTCATTAGTGATCAAGATATCAATATCCGCCAGATCGCATATTTTATAAAGCGAATAGCGTTCAAATTTACTGCTATCGACCATCAGAATTTTTTGATCGGCAACTTTCAGCATCTCTTGCTTTAGCCGGACGTTGACTTCATTACTGTCTTTAATTTCCAGACCGGAGTCCAAACCCTGACAGGAAAAAAACAGCTTATTGACCTTAAAATTGTTGATAATGAACTCAGCAACCGGACCGTGAAAGTCACCGTGACGCTCAGAATATTCACCACCAACGCTGACAATTCTTATTTTTTTGCGACAGGCTAAGGTTTGAATAATATTCAAAGAATTAGTAATAACGGTCAATTCAATGTCAGGTAGCTGACGGGCTAAAAACCAGCAGGAGCTGCTATTATCCATAATGATGCACTCATGCTCATGAATAAATTGCAGCGCACCTTTGGCGATGCGCATCTTACGTTCTGGCTGTTCTTTCGTGCGCTTAATAAAGGCTTCGGCTTTATCGACAAAGTTTCCGTTATTTGCCGGCATATCGGCAGCTAAAAACGATGCCGTATTTTCGGAAATCATTGCGCCGCCAAAGCTGCGCACTATTTTCTTATTTCTGGCCAGCGCAGTTAAATCACGTCGAATAGTTTCCGGAGATACGCCAAATAATCGCGACAGCTCATTAACTCTGGCACACCCCTTTTCTACGACATATTCCACAATTAATGAGTGACGTTTAACTTGTAACATATAAGTTCTCAAGAAAGCATCCAGGATTTAATGACATAAATATAACAAAATCATCCATATCAGTAAGTGACATAAATCATACAAAATCAAAACAAGCTTTTAGCTTTTTTTAATTTGAAGTAGATCATATATATATGGGAAATTTCATTTTAATCACGATAAATTTGTGACTAAAATCGCAGAATTAGCCGTGATTGTTCACCTGCTCCGGTAGTTAATTCGGCAAAACGGGCAAACCCGGTCAACGACCTGATACCCGTTTATGCCCGATTCGGTCACCGTGTTACCGGATACCCCTGCCCCGTGAAGATAACGCGAAAAGTTAAATCTTTCGCCATCGCCATAACGTCATCAATTTTGCCGCCTCAGAGACCAGCAGCAGAGCGATAAAGAAAGCCGCGCCTTTAACTCCCAGGACCTGCGCGCCCCATAGCACCAGCGAAAGTGAGGGCAGCATAAAGGCCAGCCGCAGGGGCGTTTGCGCACAGGCCAACCGCAGGGCATAGCGGCTCTGCCGCCAGAGGAGAACCATCGACACGGGAATAGTGACAATCAGCAGCACATTCAGCGGGAACAGCCAGGCGGCCGCGGGGCCAAGGGTGGGTACAAGCTGGAGATAAGAGAGGATGTCGTCGTAGAAAGGCAGGCGCTGATGGTAAAGATTCCAGCCGAGAAACTGGATGAGATAAAAGAGATCCATCCCGCCCCAGAACCGGAAGACGTGTTTACGTTTTAGTTTCATCGCCGCCTTGCGAAAAAAATCAGGCCCTGAAACGGGCCTGATTATCATGTGGGAGATTAGGCGTTTTTCAGCACTTCGCTGACAATCTCCACCGCTTCTTTTTCAATCTGCTGACGGTGTTCAGCGCCGAGGAAGCTTTCACAGTAGATTTTGTAGGCATCTTCGGTACCTGACGGACGCGCGGCGAACCAGCCGTTGTCGGTCATCACTTTCAGACCGCCAATCGCCGCCCCGTTGCCCGGAGCCGCAGTCAGACGCGCGGTAATCGGATCGCCTGCCAGGGTGCTGGCGCTCACCATTTCCGGAGAGAGCTTAGACAGCGCCGCTTTCTGGGCTGAAGTCGCGGAAGCCTGCAGTCGATTGTAGCTTGGCGCGCCGAAGCGCTCTGCCAGCTCGTCGTAGTGCTGCTGCGGGTTTTTCCCAGTCACCGCGGTGATTTCCGCCGCCAGCAGGCACATGATGATGCCGTCTTTGTCAGTGGACCACGGCGTCCCGTCAAAGCGCAGGAACGACGCCCCCGCGCTCTCTTCGCCGCCGAAGCCGAAGCTACCGTCGAACAGGCCATCAACGAACCACTTAAAGCCAACCGGTACTTCCACCAGCTTGCGGCCCAGATCGTTGACTACGCGGTCAATCATCGCCGAGGAGACCAGGGTTTTACCCACCGCAACATCTTTGCCCCACTGCGGGCGATGCTGGAACAGGTAGTTAATCGCCACCGCCAGGTAGTGGTTCGGGTTCATTAACCCGGCCGGCGTGACGATACCGTGGCGGTCGTAATCCGGGTCGTTGGCGAAAGCCAAGTCAAACTTGTCGCGCAGCGCCAGCAGGCCCGCCATCGCGCACTCGGAGGAGCAGTCCATGCGGATTGCGCCATCTTTATCGAGGTGCATAAAGCGGAAAGTCTGATCCACATGGTCATTCACGATAGTCAGGTTTAGGTTGTAATGCTCGGCGATACGCTTCCAGTATTCGATACCGGAGCCGCCCAGCGGATCGACGCCCAGCGTCAGTCCGGCTTTCTGGATCGCCGCCATGTCGACGATATCCGCTAATCCCTCAACAAACGGCTGCACCAGATCCTGCTCTTTGACGTGACCGGAGGCCAGCGCCGCATCAAGCGTCATACGCTTCACGCCCTGCAGACCCGCCGCCAGCAGTTCGTTGGCGCGGTTTTCGACCACTTTGGTGACGTTGGTATCAGCCGGGCCGCCGTTCGGCGGGTTGTATTTGATACCGCCGTCTTCCGGTGGGTTGTGGGACGGCGTAATAACAATACCGTCAGCCAGCGGGCCGCCCTTTTTGTTGTGCACCAGAATCGCATTGGAAATCGCCGGCGTCGGGGTGAAACCGTTGTTTTCCTGCACGATAACGTCAACCCCGTTCGCCGCCAGCACTTCCAGTACGGAAATAAAGGCAGGTTCGGAGAGCGCGTGGGTGTCCTTCCCGACGTAGCATGGGCCGGTGATCCCGTTCTTCGCGCGGTCTTCAGCAATTGCCTGGGCAATCGCCAGAATATGCTGCTCGTTGAAGTTATGGCGCGCCGCGCTGCCGCGATGGCCGGAGGTGCCAAACTTCACCGCATGTTCCGCATTGCCTACTTCCGGCTTCAGCACATAGTACTGGGCAGTCAGTTGGGCGACGTTAATCAAATCACTCTGTTGCGCAGGTTGACCTGCGCGCTTATCGATTGCCATTGCCTGATCCTTCTGGTGCAAAAGTTAAATGACTAGATCGTACCGCAAACCTTTTCGATCAATTCCGCAGGGAACTGCATGGACTGCATGATGTGTTCGATCATGCTGCATTTGCGACCGGTATTGGTATTTGTGATAACCCACCACGGCGTACCGGGGACCTGCTTAGGCTTAGTCTGATTACCGTTTTTCTGCAGCGTGCGCTCATCTTCAGCGAAATAGACGCGGGTGCGCCCGTGCAGAGACTCGGTGGCCTCGGCAAACGCTTTGCTGTCTAAGGTGTAGAGGGTAGTCAGAACCAGCATGAATCGGTTTACCGCGCGCTTTTGTTCGGCATACTCATCAGATAACAGCAGCTCACGCATCGCGCGAACTTTATCCTTCAGAGGATTAGCGGGCTTCACGTCAACGACAGGCGTTGGCGCCGGTGCCGGAGCGGCTTTCGCTACCGGTGCGGCAGGCTGGGAAACGGCGGAAAACTTCAACATGCGCCGTAAAATGTCGGATGCACTCTCGCCAATATGCTTGGTGTGGCTGGCAATATAGCTATAGAGTTCATCATCAACTTCAATTGTTTTCATCTTAATCCAGTGCGATATCTTTTTCTGAATACAAGTTGTCGGGATTATAGGGACAAATCCCAACCGCGGATAGCGTCAAACCAGGATGACGGCAAAACTCAGAAATCTTCCGGGTCTTGCAGCCGGATGGCAGAATGTTCAACATAATACCCTAACCCGACGGAGCGAAAAAAAGAACTTTGCCATGAAATTAAATAGCCGAGCGCAATCTGCACAGAATCAGCACAATAATCCCCCTATCGTCCTGGTCCACGGCCTTTTTGGCAGCCTGGACAACCTTGGGATCCTCGCCCGCGATCTGGTTGTCGATCACGATACGGTGCAGGTCGACATGCGAAACCACGGTCTCTCCCCGCGCGCGCCGGAGATGACCTACGCCGCGATGGCTGAGGATCTGCTTGATACTCTCAATGAATCGCAGATTGAGAAAGCCACCTTTATTGGTCACTCTATGGGCGGCAAAGCGGTGATGGCGCTGAGCGCGCTGGCGCCAGAGCGCATCGCAGGCCTGGTAGCTATTGATATCGCCCCGGTGGATTATCACGTCCGCCGCCATGATGAAATTTTTGCTGCCATCAACGCCGTTACCGATGCGGGCGCCGCTACGCGTCAGCAGGCAGCGACGGTCATGCGTCAACATCTTAATGAAGAGGGCGTAGTTCAGTTTCTGCTGAAATCCTTTGTGGATGGCCAGTGGCGTTTTAACGTACCGGTGCTGTGGGAGCAGTACGACAACATCGTCGGCTGGCAAACCGTCCCGGCATGGCCGCATCCGGCGCAGTTTATCCCCGGCGGCAACTCCCCTTACGTGACCGATGCCTGTCGTGACGCGCTGCTTGCGCAGTTTCCCGAAGCTCGGGCGCACGTTATCGCCGGCGCCGGGCATTGGGTGCACGCTGAAAAACCGGAGGCCGTGATCCGCGCCATTCGCCGTTATTTGACCTCTATCGCCGCGTAACTGCCTAAAATATACTCGACCGCGCGGCTTAATGTCCGCGGCCGTTGGCGCAGCCCGCCGCCTGATGTATTATGGCGCGCTGTCTGCGTCGGCTATGCCCGATAGCTTGTTTCCCCCGAAGTCACTCTGAATCATGGCAAAAGAACAAACGGACCGTACGACATTAGATTTGTTCGCAACTGAGCGTCGGCCGGGAAGACCGAAAACGAATCCGCTTTCGCGCGATGAACAGCTGCGCATCAACAAACGCAATCAGCTTAAACGCGACAAGAGCCGCGGCCTGAAGCGCGTGGAGCTTAAGCTCAATGCCGATGCGGTCGATGCGCTCAATGAGCTGGCCGAAGCCCGTAACATGAACCGCAGCGATCTGATCGAAGAGATGCTGATGACCCAGCTGGCAGCCCTGCGCGGCCAGGATAAAGCCTAAAACCCTCAAAAAATAAGCTTTCATGTAGCAGAGTGTGCAGTTGGGCGTGATTGCTGTTTCCGCGCCCTTCTCAGTTCTGCTATCATTGCCCCTATCTGCGGGCATTACGCCACTACCACATCATTAAGTTTCAAGAGGTTATTTTACTCATGGCAATCATCGGCATCTTTTTTGGCAGCGACACCGGCAACACCGAAAATATTGCAAAAATGATTCAAAAGCAGCTTGGTAAAGATGTTGCTGATGTTCACGACATTGCCAAAAGCAGCAAAGAGGATCTGGAAGCTCACGATATCCTGCTGCTCGGCATCCCAACCTGGTACTACGGTGAAGCCCAGTGCGATTGGGACGATTTCTTCCCGACGCTGGAAGAGATCGATTTTAATGGCAAACTGGTAGCCCTCTTTGGCTGCGGCGACCAGGAAGACTATGCTGAATACTTCTGCGATGCGCTGGGCACCATTCGCGATATCATCGAACCGCGCGGCGCAACTATCGTTGGCCATTGGCCGACCGCTGGCTACCATTTTGAAGCCTCTAAAGGCCTGGCCGATGACGATCATTTTGTCGGTCTGGCTATCGACGAAGACCGTCAGCCTGAACTGACTAACGAACGCGTCGAAAAATGGGTAAAACAGATTTCCGAGGAGCTGCACCTCGAAGAAATCAAGAATGCCTGAGTCTAAACGGCGTAATCACCATATTTCGCCGAATTGATAGATAAAAGCAATCAAAGTTATAGCTACAAGTTTTTAACTTTTAATCACATATCTGTACAATGTCCTCTGATTTAACGGGGTCGCGTGAAGCACTTTGTAGCGAGTGCCTCGTTTTTGACAGCATACAAGGCCCGATGCTTGCAGTTTTCATTTCACCATGGCAGTTCTATAATGAGACGCATTACATCGGGTGATTCTCTGTATTACTTCCGCTGATGGAAGTAGATCGTTTAGCAACAGGACAGATTCCGCATGACTGACAACAATACCGCATTAAAGAAAGCTGGCCTGAAAGTGACGCTTCCGAGATTAAAAATCCTGGAAGTGCTGCAAGGACCGGATAACCATCATGTCAGTGCGGAAGACTTATACAAACGCCTGATTGATATGGGTGAAGAGATTGGCCTGGCCACCGTCTACCGCGTACTGAACCAGTTTGACGACGCCGGTATCGTCACCCGTCATAATTTCGAAGGCGGTAAATCCGTTTTTGAACTGACGCAGCAGCACCATCACGATCACCTGATTTGCCTGGACTGCGGCAAAGTGATCGAGTTTAGCGATGATTCCATCGAAGCGCGCCAGCGTGAGATTGCCGCCAGACACGGTATTCGCCTCACCAACCACAGTCTGTACCTGTACGGCCACTGTGCAGAAGGCGACTGCCGCGAAGATGAACATGCCCACGACGCGGTAGAGAAATAATCACCGCATCGTTTATCAGCCAAAGCCAGCCTGCGGGTTGGCTTTTTTTTGCCCGCCATCTGCCGCCTCTTCCTCTCGCGCCTGAATACGTTTACTGTCGGTGCATCCTGCTTTATACGGAGTGTGCTTATGGAGCTTCGCCAGCTACGCTATTTTGTGCGCATTATTGAAACCGGCAGTATGGGCCGCGCCGCGCTTGACCTGAATATCGGCGTCTCCGCGCTTAGCCAACAAATGGCGCGCCTGGAAAATGAACTCGCCATTCGCCTGCTACAACGGACGTCTCGCGGCGTAATGCCCACCAGCGCTGGCCTCGCCTTCTATTCACAGGCGCAGCTGGCACTGCGTCACGCTGATGATGCGGTTCTTGCTGCGCGCGAGGCGCGGCTATCTGGCCACGTCAGCGTCGGCATGGCCCCCAGCACCGCCTCTGTGCTCGGCGTACCCTTTATTAACGCGATGCGCGAAAGCTATGCCGACGTCCGCCTGCATCTGGTAGAAAGTCTCTCCGGCAACCTTGAACGCATGATCAACACCCGTCAGCTCGATTTAGCGATCGTGTTCCAGAAGGAGAAGCTTGTGCGCTGGAGCGCGAGGCCGATTCTTGAAGAGCGTCTGTTTCTGATTGGCACCCATAAGGTACTGGCCCCCCTTCCCGACGATAGCATCTCGCCGGACCAGCTCTCCGCTGTCCCGCTGATTATGCCAAGCCTGGGGCATGGGCTGCGCGGCAGGCTGGAGGCGATGTGCCAGGAGCATGCGCTTAATGTCGATGTGGTCGCTGAAATCGACGGTCTGGCCCTGCTGATGCGCGCCGTGCGCGACGGCCTCGGCGCCACTTTGCAGCCGGGAGCAGCGATTTCTCATCTCGACGGCGACCCCCTGAGAGTGATCGGCATCAACAATCCGATACTCAGTCGGCCTAATTTTCTCGTCAGTCTTTCCGATGATGAACTGACCCCATCGGGTCTCGCCGCGCGAGTCATACTGGCAAAAGTCATGCGTCAACTGGTCGAATCTGGCCGCTGGCCTGGCGCCAGCCTTTACGCACACTAAACCCCTCTTTAGCAATACGCCATAGCGTCCTGCCGCCCTGAGCACATACATTTCCATTACAAATTTAACAATAAAGCAAACCGTAATGGAGCCAAAAATGGTGGATGTACTGGTGATTGGCGGCGGCAACGCTGCGCTATGCGCCGCCTTGACCGCCCGGGAATCCGGCGCGTCCGTGCTGCTGCTGGAGGCCGCGCCGAAAGAATGGCGCGGCGGAAACTCTCAGCACACGCGGAACCTTCGCTGTATGCACGATGCTCCGCAGGATGTGCTGGTCGACAGCTATCCGGAAGAAGAGTACTGGCAGGATCTGCTGCGCGTCACCGAGGGTAATACCAACGAAGCGCTGGCGCGGCTGGTGATCCGTACCTCATCACAGTGCCGGGACTGGATGCGCCAGCACGGAGTTAACTTTCAGCCGCCGCTCTCCGGCGCACTGCACGTCGCCCGCACCAACGCCTTTTTCATGGGCGGCGGCAAGGCTCTTATAAATGCTTATTACCGCAGCGCGGAGCAGATGGGTGTACAGATCCGCTACAACACCCCGGTCCAGGCGCTCGAATTATATAACGGCGAATTCGTCGCCGCGCTGGCGGGTGAAGAAAGGATTGCCGCAAAAACCTGCGTCCTCGCCGCCGGCGGCTTTGAGTCTAACCGCGAGTGGCTGCGCGAAGCGTGGGGACAGAACGATCGCGGCGAATGGCCAGCCGATAACTTTCTCATCCGCGGAACCCGCTTTAACCAGGGCGTGCTGCTGAAATATATGATCGACGCCGGGGCTGACGTTATCGGCGATCCCTCGCAGTCACACTGCGTCGCCATTGACGCCCGGGCACCGCTCTATGATGGCGGGATCTGCACCCGCGTGGACTGCGTATCGCTGGGCGTGGTCGTAAACCGCGACGCCGAGCGCTTTTATGATGAAGGGGAAGATTTCTGGCCCAAACGTTATGCCATCTGGGGGCGGCTGGTCGCCCACCAGCCGGGACAAATCGGCTATTCAATTATCGACAGCAAAGCGATCGGTCACTTTATGCCGCCGGTTTTTCCCGGCGCCCAGGCCAATACTATCGAAGAACTGGCTCGCCAGCTGGGGCTGGACGCGGCGCGTCTGGCGCAAACCATCGCGCACTATAACGCCGCCTGCGTGCCGGGCCAGTTCGATCATACCTGCCTTGATAACTGCGCAACATCAGGCCTGACCCCACCGAAAACCCACTGGGCGCGGCCCATCGATTCGCCGCCTTACTACGGTTACGCCTTGCGCCCGGGGATCACTTTCACCTACCTCGGACTGTACGTCAATGAACGCGCCGCCGTCCATTTTGCGGGCAAACCCAGCCGTAACCTGTTCGTTGCTGGCGAAATGATGGCCGGCAACGTGTTGGGCAAAGGCTATACCGCCGGCGTAGGCATGTCGATTGGTACGACGTTCGGCCGCATTGCCGGCCAGCAGGCCGCCCGTGCGGCACAGCAGGAGATACATCATGAAGTCGCTTGAAAAGTTGATTATCGACGCGCAGATCATCACCGAGCCGGAAGCGGAAGTTGAACGGGTGATGCAGGTCTGTAACGCCTGCCGCTATTGCGAAGGGTTTTGCGCCGTGTTTCCGGCCATGACTCAGCGCCTGGCTTTTGGTAAAGCGGATATTAACTACCTGGCCAACCTGTGCCACAACTGCGGCGCCTGCCTGCATGCCTGCCAGTATGCTCCGCCGCACGAGTTTGCCATTAATGTCCCGAAAGCGATGGCGGAAGTCCGCCTGGAAACCTATCAGCACTATGCCCAGCCCGCGGCTTTCAGCAGCCTTTACCGTCGAGCCGGCGTGACCACGGTGCTGGCGCTGGTCGCCGGTTTGATCCTCTTTTTGCTATTGGCGATGGGGCTCAATGGCTCGCTGCTTCATCCGCCGCTGGCCGGCGATTTTTACCGGATATTTCCCCATAACCTGCTGGCCTGGATGTTTGGCTCGGTCTTCATTCTGGCCATAGGGTTACTTATGAGCGGGGTGATCCGCTTCTGGCGCGAGATTTCACCGGGTCAGCCTCAGGCTATCGACATCGCTACAGCCTCGCATAATGCGCTCACGCTGAAGTATCTCGACGGCGGGCACGGTAAAGGCTGCAACGAGGCTGATGACGCGTTTACCCTGATGCGCCGCCGTTTCCATCACTTTACCTTCTACGGTTTTCTGCTCTGTTTCGCCGCCACCGTGGTGGCTACGGGTTATCACTATATCGCCGGTTGGGAGGCCCCCTACCCGTTCTTCAGCGTACCGGTTGTACTGGGCACGCTCGGCGGTATCGGCCTGCTGGTCGGCCCGGCGGGTTTGCTATGGCTAAACCTGCGCCGCTCGCCGCTGCACCGCGATGCGCGGCAAAAGCCGATGGATCGCGGCTTTATTCTGCTGCTGTTTTTGACCAGCCTGACCGGACTGGCCCTGCTGGCAGGGCGCGATACCTCGTGGATGGGCGTCCTGCTCGCCATTCATCTCGGCGTTGTGATGGCGCTGTTTTTAACCCTGCCATACGGAAAATTTGCCCACGGATTTTATCGCTGTGCGGCGTTACTCAAGTGGGCAATTGAGAAACGGCGCGGAAAACAGGCGGCAGTCGCAGGCGACTAGTCCGCTCCTCTTACCTCTATAAAAACAAGATAAAGACAATGGAGAGCAACCCCTATGACGCAATCATCATCGCGCGCCGGTACCTTCGGCGCTATTCTCCGCGTGACCAGCGGTAATTTTCTCGAGCAATTCGACTTTTTTCTGTTCGGTTTTTACGCCACCTACATCGCCAGAACGTTCTTTCCGGCGGAAAGTGAGTTTGCGGCGTTAATGCTCACCTTCGCCGTGTTTGGTTCGGGCTTCCTGATGCGCCCTATCGGGGCGATAGTGCTGGGGGCCTATATCGACAGAATCGGGCGGCGTAAAGGGCTGATGGTGACGCTGGCGATTATGGGCTGCGGGACACTGCTGATAGCATTAGTCCCCGGCTATCACACCATCGGCGTTCTCGCCCCCATTCTGGTATTAGTCGGCCGTCTGCTGCAGGGATTCTCGGCGGGCGTAGAGCTCGGCGGCGTGTCGGTCTACCTGTCGGAAATCGCCACCCCGGGGAAAAAGGGGTTCTATACCAGCTGGCAATCCGCCAGCCAGCAGGTGGCTATCGTGGTCGCGGCGCTGATTGGCTACGCGCTGAACGAAACGCTTGGCCATGATGAGATCGCCGAATGGGGCTGGCGTATCCCCTTCTTTATTGGTTGTCTGATCATTCCGCTGATTTTTGTACTGCGGCGTTCGCTACAGGAAACCGAAGCTTTCCTGCAGCGTAAACATCGTCCTGATACCCGAGAAATCCTGAGCACGATTGTAAAAAACTGGCGCATCATCTCGGCGGGCACCTTACTGGTGGCGATGACCACGACCACTTTTTACTTTATTACCGTTTATACCCCAACCTACGGGAGAGCCGTGCTGCATCTGAGCGCTCGCGATAGCCTGCTGGTTACCATGCTGGTCGGTATCTCTAACTTTATCTGGTTACCGATTGGCGGGGCAATTTCTGACAGAATAGGCCGTCGTCCGGTGCTGATGGGCATCACCCTGCTGGCGCTGTTTACCACCTGGCCGGTGATGCACTGGCTCACCGCCGCGCCGGATTTTACCCGTATGACGCTGGTTCTGCTCTGGTTCTCGTTTTTCTTCGGTATGTATAACGGCGCGATGGTCGCGGCGCTGACCGAAGTGATGCCGGTCTACGTCCGCACCGTGGGCTTTTCGTTAGCCTTTAGCCTCGCCACCGCTATCTTTGGCGGCCTGACGCCGGCTATTTCCACCGCGCTGGTCGAGATCACCGGGGATAAAAGCTCGCCGGGCTGGTGGCTGATGTGCGCTGCGCTATGCGGACTTGCCGCAACTGCCATGCTCTTTACTCGCCTGAGCCGCAGCTATCAGCCAGCAGAAATACCCCGCTAAAATAGCCGCGGGCGGAGTTTACGCTCCGCCCGCTTTGCCCCTCTCCGCCTGGATTAACGGGGCGTATTGTTGCTGCGGATCTCTTTCCAGAGCTGGTCGCAGCGCGCCTGCACGGCCTGATCGTTACCGGTTTTGCGCGCCTGGATACACTGTTGATAGTCCAGCACCCGCACGCTTTCCTGGGTGGCGAACTGCTGGTGCTGTTTTTCCTGCTTAAGCACGTTCAGTACGCTCTGACAGGCTTCAACCTTATCCGGGTTCCCCTCCGCGCTAGTAATGCAGGCGCTGTAGGCGTCTCTCAACTTTGAGTCTTCTTTCGGCGCTGGCGACTGCGTACAGGCAACCAGACCTGTTGCCATAATGGCGACAAGCAGTAACTTCTTCATAAATAACCTCGGGATATTGCGGCAGGCTCACGCCCGCCGCTCAGGCATCAGAAAATGGTGAACGGTGCGATAACCATGAACTTCACGTCGCGCTCATCCTGGAAGATGTTGCCGTAACCGCCGCTCCAGCTCGGGATATCAGAGTGGTTGTCGTATTGCGTAAAGTGGAGTTTGAACAGCGTGCCCTTCGCGCGCCCTTCCTGAACGGTATACATGGCGTCCAGGCTATAGGCGGACTCTTCCAGGCGTTTATCCGGGTTGTAGTAGGCATCAGGCGAGGACATTCTGCCCGGCTTCGCATCCCAGGCATAGACATAGGATGCACCGAAGGCCCAGCCCGGCATGTTCCAGTTCTTCATGTCATACATCGCGCCGAAGAACACCGCTTTTTCACCGTTGGCGTTGAAGTCCGAGCGGTTATCCCACCAGATATCCAGCCGACCGTTAGAAGAGGCGTAGGTTGGCGTCATACGCTGCAGGAAGTAGCCCTGCTGGCCGTCAGCTTTAACCCAGGTTCCTTCCAGACGCAGGTCCAGCACGTCGGCCACCTTATAGCCAAAGGTCAATGCCTGCAGCCACGCGGTGCCGTCATAAATATCGTTAGCCCCGCCGTTGCTGACTTTATCGCGGGTGCCGTAGAACTGATAGCTGGTGGTTAACGGCGTGCCTGCAACATCAAATTTATAGCTGGCTTTGGCAAAATACTGGTCGATGTAACCCTGGGCCTGACCAAATGCCGCTTCCAGCACCAGGTCGTTTTTAAAATCATATTTGGCGCCGAGAGAGTGAAGGTAATCCACCTTGGTTTTCTTATCGTTCTGGTAAAACTCATCCATCTCAATATGCCACGGCGCTTTATACTCGTTCGTCCACATATAGGAGAAACTCAGCGCGCCCGCGTCGCCATAGTCAAAATTAGCGCCGGCTTCCGCGCCCTGATAGGTGCCGGGCATAAAGCTCCAGTGCGGAGCCAGCAGCGTTTGGCCGGTTGGCTGAATATAGCCCGCGCGCGCCCACGCCGGACCAAATTTAAATTTTGCGGCAGCTTTATACAGGCTGATCCCGCTCTTATCGCCGGAATAGTCTTCGTCGTAGGTTTTATTGCGCGAGGAGAAAGCGATTTCGTTCGGGTGACCGCTCTCGCTGCTTTCGCCCATTTCGATGGCGGTAAAGGCAGCAACGTCAATGCCGAACATATCGGCGGCGTAGCCGGACTGGAAGTCGAGGTTGGCGTTCCAGGTAGAGTGCGACAGGTTAGTTTTATATTTGTCGCCGTCGGTGACATCTTTACGGTCGCGTTCACGTTGCCAGTAATAGATGCCGCCGGTTAACGTTGAATCATCAATGAACCCTTCTGCTTTTGCATCCGGCACCATTGCAAATCCTGACAGGGCTGTGACACCGGCAATAGCCAGCGCCAGCGTACTACGTTTGCCACTAAACGTACGCATATGCATATCCTCTTTGACTTTTAAAAGTGCGGTTACCAGGGGCAACACGCAAAAAATAAAATAAAAATACTTTAAAAGTGGTGCGGTAAAAATTCGCATAACCACTGGCTATAGACTATTTTTCGTGACGCGAATTATCAATCTCTTTCGCCGACCAAAGATGAAGATTATGACAAAGCGCACATAATTTATGTCTTTTTGTTTCAGTCTTAGAAGTCACACATTTAGCGGGGGAAGTGCTTGCAAAAACTGACAAAATTAAGAGAAATGAAAGCGATTACATATTTCCAGGGGATAAAGGGAAAGGGGTAAAAATCGCGTTTATTACAATCTGTAAACAAGATTAATTCGCATCGCGAAAATATGAGATTTTAATTCTCTGATTCTGAATAAAAAAAACGCCGCTGTAAGCGGCGTTGTCATTCGCGGCGGAGAATTACGCGCCGACTTTTGCCCATGTATCGCGCAGACCGACGGTGCGGTTAAACACCAGATTGGTTGCGGTTGCATAGCGGCTATCCAGGCAGAAATACCCTTCGCGCTCGAACTGATACGCTTTTTCCGGCTGCGCCTGCGCCAGGCTTGGCTCGGCAAAACCCTGTTTGATAACCAGCGATTCCGGGTTCATCACCGAGAGGAAATCCTCCGCCGCGCCCGGGTTCGGTACGCTGAACAGGCGATCGTACAGACGGATTTCGACCGGCAGCGCGTGCGCCGCGCTCACCCAGTGAATCACGCCCTTCACCTTGCGGCCGTCGGCCGGATCTTTGCTCAGGGTGTCGGCATCATAGGTACAGAAAATCGTGGTGATATTGCCTTCCGCATCTTTCTCCACGCGCTCCGCTTTGATGACGTAAGCATTGCGCAGGCGAACTTCTTTGCCCAGCACCAGACGCTTGTACTGCTTGTTCGCTTCCTCGCGGAAATCGGCGCGATCGATCCAGATTTCGCCGCTGAACGGCACCTCGCGGCTGCCCATCTCCGGTTTATTGGGATGATTCGGCATAGTGACGATTTCGCTGCCGCCCTGCGGATAGTTTTCGATCACCAGCTTAACCGGGTCGATAACGGCCATGGCACGCGGAGCATTTTCGTTCAAATCTTCGCGGATGCAGGATTCCAGGGCAGCGATTTCGATAGTGTTGTCCTGCTTGGTCACGCCGATGCGTTTGCAGAACTCGCGGATAGACTCTGCGGTATAGCCGCGACGGCGCAGGCCGGAAATGGTCGGCATACGCGGGTCATCCCAGCCTTCGACGTGTTTTTCCGTCACGAGCTGATTCAACTTACGCTTGGACATCACGGTGTATTCAAGGTTGAGGCGCGAGAATTCATACTGACGCGGATGCACGGGAATGCTGATGTTATCCAGCACCCAATCGTACAGGCGGCGGTTATCCTGAAACTCGAGAGTACACAGAGAGTGGGTAATTCCTTCCAGCGCATCGCTGATGCAGTGGGTAAAGTCGTACATCGGGTAGATGCACCACTTGCTTCCGGTCTGATGGTGATCGGCAAACTTAATACGGTACAGTACCGGATCGCGCATCACGATAAACGGCGAAGCCATATCGATTTTCGCGCGCAGGCAGGCTTTACCCTCGGCAAATCCACCGCTACGCATTTTTTCAAACAGCGCCAGGTTCTCTTCCACGCTGCGATCGCGATACGGGCTATTTTTACCCGGCTCTTTCAGGGTGCCGCGGTACTCACGGATCTCATCCGCTGACAGTTCATCAACGTAGGCCAGGCCTTTATTGATTAATTCAACCGCATACTGGTGCAGCTGATCGAAATAATCGGACGAGTAGCAAACATCCCCGGACCAGTGGAAACCTAACCACTGCACGTCGTTTTTAATCGACTCAACGTATTCGATATCTTCTTTCACCGGGTTGGTGTCATCGAAACGCAGGTTGCATTGGCCCTGGTAATCCTGAGCGATACCAAAGTTCAGGCAAATAGATTTTGCGTGGCCAATGTGCAGATAGCCGTTCGGTTCCGGTGGAAAACGGGTATGAACGGTGGTGTGCTTACCAGTAGCCAGATCTTCATCAATGATCTGACGAATAAAGTTAGTCGGGCGGGCTTCTGCCTCACTCATCGTGGGTTCCTCAAAGCGTAAACAACGTATAACGGCACATGATCTTACAAGCAGGGCGTAGAGACAACTATTAGTTACGCAAAATACGTATCAGAAGGAGATTATGGGGTTGTTTGCGGTAAAAAAAAGCGGCGCAGGTTCGCTGCGCCGCCGAGGCATAAACGCCACTCAGGAGTCTTATTTGCCTTTAATTTCGTACAACGGCGTCTGGCCCGCTACAACCTTGCCGGTTGCCTGGATAACCAGCGCGCTGTAGTCGTCGCTGTTGCTGCATACGACCGGGCTAATCATCGAACGTGCGTTAGCGTTCAGGAACTCAAGATCCAGTTCCAGAATCGGCTGACCCGCTTTCACTTCCGCGCCCTCTTCCACCAGGCGTTTAAAGCCCTGGCCGTTAAGCGCAACGGTATCGATACCCATATGGACGACGATTTCCGCGCCGTTTTCCGTCTCCAGACAGAAAGCATGGTTAGTGTTGAAAATCTTCACTACGGTGCCCGCTGCCGGCGCAACAACAATCTTATCGGTCGGTTTCACCGCCACGCCGTCGCCGACGGCTTTGCTGGCGAAGGCTTCATCCGGCACCTGCTCCAGGGCCACAATGTCGCCAGTAATCGGCGAAACCAGCGCTTCGACGGTTTTCGCGTTAGCGACGGCCTGCGGTTTAGCGGCCGGAGCGGCTGCGGGCGCGCTGTTTGAAGTCGCTGCTGCGGCAACCGGGCCGCGGGCAACCACTTTCTTCATTTCATCACCGACGGATTCGGCTTTCGCACCGACGATAACCTGGATGGTCTGCTTGTTCAGTTTAACCACACCGGAAGCACCGAGGCGCTTACAGGCCGCATCGTTTACCAGCGCGGAGTCCGCAACGGTCAGGCGCAGGCGGGTAATGCAGGCATCGATCGCTTTCAGGTTATCAGTACCGCCAACCGCCGCAATGTAGTTGGTCGCCAGCTGGGTTAAGCCCTCTTCGGTATTGCTGTTGGCTTCTTCAGTGACCACATCATCCACTTTATCTTCACGACCCGGCGTTTTCAGATTGAACATGCGGATCACCGCGCTGAACAGCAGGAAGTAGATAACGAAGAAGACAACACCCATCACAATCAGCATCCAGACGTTCTTGCTGGCTGCCGGCAGGCTGTACATCAGAACATAGTCGATAGCGCCTGCAGAGAAAGAGAAGCCCGCATGGATACCCAGCGCCGTCGCAACGAACAGGCTGATGCCGGTCAGGATAGCGTGCAGGAGATACAGCAGCGGCGCCAGGAACATGAACAGGAATTCCAGCGGCTCAGTCACACCGGTCAGGAATGCGGTGATGGCAACCGACAGCAGCATACCGCCGACCATAGGACGACGCTCTTTAGGCGCCGCGAAGTACATCGCCAGCGCCGCGCCCGGCAGACCGAACATCATGATCGGGAAGAAGCCGGACATGAACATCCCCGCGGTGCCGTCACCGGCATAGAAGCGGTTGATATCACCGTGGAATACCGCCCCAGCAGCGTTAGTGAACTCACCAATCTGGAACCAGGCGATGGTGTTTAGCACCTGGTGCAGACCCGTCGGGATCAGCAGACGGTTGATGAAACCAAAGATACCGGAGCCGAGCGCGCCCGCGCCGACAATCCATTCACCACCAGCATGGATGGCGTTCTGCACCGGCGGCCAGACGTAGCCGAAGATGGCTGCCAGTACCAGACAGAAGAAGCCGGTTGCGATCGGCACAAAGCGTTTGCCGCCGAAGAAGCTCAGGAAGTCAGGCAGTTTGATACCCGACCAGCGGTTATACACGGCGCCGCCGACCAGACCGGTAATGATACCTGCCAGGACGCCCATGTTGATGGCCGGGTTGATGGTGACCATCGCTTTAGTCAATACGAAGTAACCTACCGCCCCCGCCAGCGCTGCGGCACCGGCGCTGTCTTTCGACCAGCTGGATGCAACACCGATAGCGAAAATCAGCGCCAGGTTATCAAAGATTGCCCCGCCCGCCTGCGCGATAAACGAAATGTTAAGCAGATCGGGTTGCCCGAATCGCAGCAGCAGCGCCGCGACCGGCAGCACTGCGATAGGGAGCTGTAACGCCCTACCGAGTCGCTGGAAAAAACCTAAAATATTCATCTTATTCCCCCTATGAGACCCCGTTGAGGCTCATTAAAGCCACTTTATTATTGTGTAACCTGGTTAAATTTTTAACTTACCTGCAAAGTGTCTGAAAAATTAATTCGTCTCGCAAATTAAATGGCTATTTTTTGTGACAATAGTCACCAAATATCGTATTCACCTCCGCCTTTGACTGGCTAACAACGAAAACTTATTTTATCATTCAAAAAATCAACACGGATTGACCCCGGTCGGCGCAGTAACTGCAATACTCTTACTAGTATGCTGGCGCCAATCCGCCAGGTTCTAATTTAACTATTGAGGTGAACAATGAGACTGATCCCCCTGGTAACTGCTGAACAAGTCGGTAAATGGGCTGCCCGGCATATCGTTAACCGCATCAACGCGTTCAAACCGACTGCAGACCGTCCGTTTGTCCTCGGTCTGCCTACCGGCGGTACGCCTCTGACCGCTTATAAAGCGCTGGTTGAGATGCACAAAGCAGGCCAGGTTAGTTTTAAGCATGTTGTGACCTTCAACATGGATGAGTACGTTGGTCTGCCGAAAGATCACCCGGAAAGCTATCATAGCTTTATGCACCGCAACTTCTTTGATCACGTTGATATCCCGGCGGAAAATATTAATCTGCTGAATGGTAACGCGCCGGATATTGATGCAGAATGCCGTCGTTATGAAGAAAAAATTCGTTCTTACGGTAAAATCCACCTGTTTATGGGCGGCGTGGGTAACGATGGTCACATCGCTTTTAACGAACCAGCCTCTTCTCTGGCTTCACGCACGCGTATTAAAACCCTGACCCACGATACTCGCGTAGCGAACTCCCGCTTCTTCGACGGCGACGTTGATCAGGTGCCGAAGTACGCGCTGACCGTTGGCGTGGGGACCCTGCTGGACGCGGAAGAAGTGATGATTCTGGTACTGGGCCATCAGAAAGCGCTGGCGCTGCAGGCGGCGGTTGAAGGCAACGTTAACCATATGTGGACTATTACCTGTCTGCAGCTGCATCCGAAAGCCGTTGTGGTCTGCGATGAGCCGTCCACCATGGAACTAAAAGTTAAGACCCTGAAATATTTCAACGAATTAGAAGCTGAAAACATCAAAGGTCTGTAATGTAGTCTCGTCCCGCGGCTGCCCCCGCGGGACAATCATTTTTGATAACCGGGGGTCGTAATGTATGCATTAACCCAAGGCCGGATTTATACCGGTCATGAAATTCTGGATGACCATGCGATTGTTATCGCCAATGGCCTTATCGAACGTATCTGTCCTCAAACAGAGCTGCCAACCGGTATCGAACAACGCTCGGTTGATGGTGCAATCCTTGCCCCCGGTTTTATCGACGTCCAGCTTAACGGCTGCGGCGGCGTGCAGTTTAACGACACGGCGGACGCGGTGACCGTTGAAACGCTGGAAATTATGCAGAAAGCCAATGAACGCTCCGGCTGCACCAGCTATCTGCCCACGCTGATTACCGCCAGCGATGATCTGATGAAGCAGGGCGTGCGCGTGATGCGTGAATACCTGAAAAAACATCCTCACCAGGCGCTGGGTCTGCATCTTGAAGGCCCGTGGCTGAATATTGTTAAAAAAGGCACCCACAATCCGGACTACGTACGTAAGCCGGATGCCGCGCTGGTCGATTTCCTGTGTCAAAACGCGGATGTCATCACCAAAATCACCCTGGCGCCGGAACGTGTGGAACCGGAAGTGATCCGTAAACTGGTCGCGGCAGGCATCATCGTTTCCGCCGGTCACTCCAACGCGACGCTCAAAGAGGCAAAAGTCGGCTTCCGCTCCGGCATCACTTTCGCTACCCATCTGTTTAACGCCATGCCGTATATCACCGGCCGCGAACCGGGTCTCGCCGGCGCGATTTTCGACGAGCCGGATGTCTACTGCGGTATTATCGTCGATGGTATGCACGTCGATTACGCTAACGTTCGCCTCGCTAAACGCCTGAAAGGCGATAAGCTGTGTCTCGTTACTGATGCAACGGCTCCGGCAGGCGCCAATATTGAGCAGTTCATTTTTGCTGGTAAAACAATATACTACCGGAACGGCCTGTGCGTAGATGAGAACGGTACCCTCAGCGGGTCTTCATTGACCATGATTGAAGGGGTGCGTAACCTCGTTGAGCATTGCGGCATCGCGCTGGACGAAGCGTTACGTATGGCAACGCTCTACCCTTCCCGTGCGATTGGCGTAGACAAACAGTTGGGCTGCATTGCCCCGGGGATGGTCGCTAACCTGACCGCATTTACCCGCGACTATAAAATCACCAAGACCATCGTTAATGGTAACGAGGTCGTCACTGAGTAAGTAAAGTATGACAGCAGGCGGACAGGCTCAAATTGGTAACGTCGATCTCGTAAAACAGCTGAACAGCGCGGCCGTTTATCGGCTCATCGATCAGCACGGCCCCATCTCGCGTATCCAGATTGCGGAACAAAGCCAGCTTGCCCCTGCCAGCGTAACGAAAATTACGCGTCAGCTTATTGAACGCGGGCTGATCAAAGAAGTCGATCAGCAGGCCTCCACCGGGGGCCGCCGCGCTATCTCCATCGTTGCGGAAACCCGCAGCTTCCACGCCATCGGCGTACGCCTGGGCCGCTATGACGCCACCCTGACGCTCTATGATTTGAGCAGCAAAACGCTTGAAGAAGAGCACTACCCGCTGCCGGAAAGAACCCAGGAAACCCTGGAACACGCGCTGCTAAATATCATTGCCGCCTTTATGGAGCGCTGCCAGCGTAAAATCCGCGAACTGATCGCCATCTCGGTGATCCTGCCGGGACTGGTCGATCCGGAAAGCGGCGTCATTCGCTACATGCCGCACATCCAGGTTGAAAACTGGGGTCTGGTCGAAGCGCTGGGAAAAAAGTTTAAGGTCACCTGTTTTGTCGGTCACGATATCCGTAGCCTCGCGCTGGCGGAGCACTACTTCGGTGCGAGCCACGACTGCGAAGACTCCATTCTGGTGCGCGTACACCGCGGAACCGGCGCGGGGATCATCTCCAACGGGCGGATTTTTATTGGCCGTAACGGTAACGTCGGCGAAATCGGCCATATTCAGGTCGACCCCTTAGGCGAGCGCTGCCACTGCGGTAACTTCGGTTGTCTGGAGACCGTCGCCGCCAACGCGGCAATTGAACATCGCGTTCGTCATCTGCTGGAACAGGGTTATCAGAGCAAAATCTCCCTCGATGACTGTACGATCAAAACAATCTGTAAAGCCGCGAATAAAGGCGATGCGCTGGCCTGCGAGGTGATCGAGCACGTTGGCCGTCATCTGGGTAAAACTATCGCCATCGCCATTAACCTGTTTAATCCGCAAAAAGTGGTGATTGCCGGTGAGATCGTCGAAGCGGAAAAAGTGCTGTTGCCGGCTATTGAAGGCTGCATTAACACCCAGGCGCTGAAGGCATTTCGTAAAAATCTGCCGGTGGTCCGTTCTACGCTCGATCATCGTTCTGCCATCGGTGCTTTTGCTCTGGTCAAGCGCGCGATGCTTAACGGGATCCTGCTCCAGCGTTTGCTGGAAAGCTAAAGCCGCTTTATAGTTTCGCCTTTCTTTAACGATGTCGGACAGTCCATGACCATTCAAAACGTAATTTGTGATATTGACGGCGTGCTGATGCACGACAATGTGGCCGTACCGGGCGCCGCCGAATTCATCAAGCGCATTCTCGAAAAAGAGATGCCGCTGGTGATGCTGACTAACTACCCTTCGCAGACTGGCCAGGACCTGGCGAACCGCTTTGCGACCGCCGGAATTGATGTCCCTGATACCGCCTTTTATACCTCTGCGATGGCCACGGCGGATTTTCTGCGCCGTCAGGAAGGTAAAAAAGCCTATGTGGTCGGCGAAGGCGCGCTGATTCACGAACTGTACAAAGCCGGCTTTACCATCACTGACGTCAATCCTGATTTCGTTATCGTCGGTGAGACCCGCTCCTTTAACTGGGAGATGATGCATAAAGCGGCGTTTTTTGTCGCCAACGGCGCGCGCTTTATCGCCACTAACCCGGATACGCACGGCCGCGGCTACTATCCGGCCTGCGGCGCGCTGTGCGCCGGCATCGAGAAAATCTCCGGGCGTAAGCCGTTCTATGTCGGTAAACCAAGCCCGTGGATCATCCGCTCCGCGCTGAATAAAATGCAGGCGCATTCGGAACAAACGGTTATCGTCGGCGATAATCTGCGCACGGATATTCTGGCGGGCTTCCAGGCCGGTCTGGAAACTATCCTGGTGCTTTCGGGCGTTGCCACGCTCGATGATATCGACAGCATGCCGTTCCGCCCCTCATGGATTTACCCTTCCGTTGCGGAAATTGATATTTTCTGAATAAAACCACGTCTCATGACGTGGTTTTTCTCTTTTAAAGCCCCAAAAAAGCCCTTCATCTAATAAAAAAGCCTCATTATTAAATATCATTCAATGAAAGCGCTTAAAACATGCTCTTTTTTCACTATCCAGCAATCGTCATTGCATTATTTCCTTTTCCAGCCGTAAAACCCTTGCGCCCTCCGCCCCTTTGCGGCATTTTCTTAAGCACGCACCAGGGCTTCGCAACGAGACGAAGCCTGCACAACATCAAATAAGACAGGGTAACGGAGAAGGCTATGTGTTCGATTTTTGGCGTACTGGATATTAAAACTGACGCAGGCGAGCTGCGTAAAAAGGCACTGGAACTCTCCCGCCTGATGCGCCACCGCGGTCCGGACTGGTCCGGCGTCTATGCCTGCGATAAAGCCATTCTGGCGCATGAACGCCTGTCAATCGTTGACGTGAACGCCGGCGCACAGCCGCTGTATAATGCCGCAAAAACGCACGCGCTCGCCGTCAACGGGGAAATCTACAACCACCAGGCGCTGCGCGCGGAATACGGCGATCGCTATGCCTTCCAGACCGGTTCCGACTGCGAAGTCATCCTCGCGCTGTATCAGGAAAAAGGTCCGGACTTCCTCGACGATCTGCAGGGAATGTTTGCTTTCGCGCTCTACGACAGTGAAAAAGACGCGTACCTGATTGGTCGCGACCACATCGGGATTATCCCGCTGTATATGGGCCATGACGAACACGGCAACTTCTACGTCGCTTCGGAAATGAAAGCGCTGGTACCGGTCTGCCGCACGATTAAAGAGTTCCCGGCAGGCAGCTACCTGTGGAGCAAAGATGGCGAAATTCGCCAGTACTATCAGCGCGACTGGTTCGACTATGACGCGGTGAAAGACAACGTCACCGACAAAAACGAACTGCGTCAGGCGCTGGAAGAGTCGGTGAAAAGCCACCTGATGTCCGATGTTCCGTACGGCGTACTGCTCTCCGGCGGCCTGGACTCATCGGTAATTTCCGCTATCACCAAGAAATTTGCCGCCCGCCGCGTCGAGGATCAGGAAAAATCAGAAGCCTGGTGGCCGCAGCTGCACTCCTTCGCCGTTGGGCTGGAAGGCGCCCCCGACCTGAAAGCCGCGCAGGAAGTGGCTAACCATCTGGGTACCGTGCATCACGAGATCCACTTTACGGTACAGGAAGGGCTGGACGCGATTCGCGATGTTATCTATCACATTGAAACTTACGATGTCACCACCATCCGCGCTTCGACGCCGATGTATCTGATGTCGCGTAAAATCAAAGCGATGGGCATCAAAATGGTGCTCTCCGGCGAGGGTTCTGATGAAGTGTTCGGCGGCTATCTCTATTTCCATAAAGCGCCAAACGCCAAAGAGTTGCATGAAGAGACGGTACGCAAACTGCAGGCGCTGCACATGTTCGACTGCGCCCGTGCGAACAAGGCGATGTCCGCCTGGGGCGTTGAAGCCCGCGTGCCGTTCCTCGATAAGAAGTTCCTTGATGTGGCAATGCGTATCAACCCGCAGGATAAAATGTGCGGCAACGGTAAAATGGAAAAACATATCCTGCGCGAATGTTTTGAATCTTATCTGCCAGCAAGCGTCGCCTGGCGGCAGAAAGAGCAGTTCTCTGACGGCGTCGGTTACAGCTGGATCGACACCTTAAAAGAGGTGGCCGCTGAACAAATTTCCGATCAGCAGTTGGAAACGGCCAGCTTCCGCTTCCCGTACAACACGCCATCGTCGAAAGAAGCCTATCTGTATCGTGAGATCTTTGAAGAGCTCTTCCCGGTACCGAGCGCCGCAGAATGCGTGCCTGGCGGCCCGTCCGTCGCCTGCTCCTCCGCAAAAGCGATCGAGTGGGATGAATCTTTCAAAAAAATGAACGATCCGTCCGGACGCGCGGTGGGCGTACACCAGTCGGCCTACTAAGCCTCGTTTTTTGCCAAACGGACTCTTCGGAGTCCGTTTTTACTTTGAGCCTTATTTAAGCCGCTAAAAACGATAAATAACCAATAATTGCCGATTATTGCGCCACGCTGTTCGCAACCTAACCAAACAGTTACTTTCAGCCCATTTTCAATGAAAAAGAGGTTGACGCTTCAAAGCTCAATACGCATAATGCGCCCCGCAACGCCGATAAGGTAACGCGAAAAAAAAGATGGCTACGTAGCTCAGCTGGTTAGAGCACATCACTCATAATGATGGGGTCACAGGTTCGAATCCCGTCGTAGCCACCATCTTTTTTGCGGGAGTGGCGAAATTGGTAGACGCACCAGATTTAGGTTCTGGCGCCGCAAGGTGTGCGAGTTCAAGTCTCGCCTCCCGCACCATTTACTCGTTCGCGTTGTAAGTAAAAGTTTTTTTTGTTGGGGTATCGCCAAGCGGTAAGGCACCGGTTTTTGATACCGGCATTCCCTGGTTCGAATCCAGGTACCCCAGCCATATTTTCGATGTTTGCGGTTAACCGCGACGGTATTGGGGTATCGCCAAGCGGTAAGGCACCGGTTTTTGATACCGGCATTCCCTGGTTCGAATCCAGGTACCCCAGCCAT